>Ga0126336_10000212_pt1 | contig 19454 bp, 17 predicted proteins | sample SidCmetagenome_FD_92530 | JGI IMG/M metagenome (GOLD analysis project Ga0126336, IMG submission 92530) | Coral microbial communities from El Islote,Puerto Morelos, Mexico - Siderastrea C C metagenome | ecosystem: Host-associated > Invertebrates > Cnidaria > Coral | place: El Islote,Puerto... | reverse complement strand
TTAAGAGCTAAAGAAAGGTGATAAACGCTGTAAAAATCGACTTCATTTCAGTGACATTTTACCAAGGAAGCGATTGTTTCAAACGCGAGCCAAAATAATAACAAGAAAATATTTCAGGTGGTAGGTTCTTATAAATCACAACATTTCAGACGTTACCAACAGTTAAAAGCCCACCTGCGAATGATCCTACACAGAAAACAAAGCATCACTCCGCAGAAATGAAATAAATTGCTCCAAAACAAACCCCGACATGTGATTAGGAGATTAGTCTATTGAAAAACAATCACCGCTGCACAAGACAGACGAACTGCAAATTCACCAGGTTGGATGTCTTGGTTTTTAAATTATTTTCAAATTTCACGGCTTGTGAAAATTACTTGCAGAAATATGTGAAGAGTAGTTCAAAATCAGTGGGACGTGGTTCGTGAAGTGTGACGAAATTTCTAATTTTGTACTTACGTCGCTCCCACTTTTCGAGAATTTGGTTTGCATATTCAATGCGAATAAAATTAAATCGCGGTAAGCAACTAAACGATTAAAAAATAACAGAAAAAATATTGCGTCAGGTAAAATTTTTATTACACAAAAATAAAAAAAATCACGTATTATGACAAAATAAAACAACGCAGGGCAAGGTTAGTTTCACGCAACGAACGGAAGTGACACTTTTTTGTTTTTAAATAGCATATTACAAGTTAACCTTCTCAAAGGTTACACAATCTTAAACAAAAATTTTCACTAACCAATTTTCTTGACTAGGACTAAACAAATTAAACTTACGAACTATATGTACACAAATCGTACGGAAAGGAACCTTTTCGTCGAACATGCCAACAAATTAGTTTTGTGTCAATACTCAAAATTAAGTGTCAATCGTTGAATAAAGATGACATGATTCGTACAAGACGGCATTAAAAATTTACGAATGTCAACAATGCAATGATGAAAATCACAATGAAATATAACTGACCATATCAAATCACAAGCAGTCCTCCACAACAAAAGAAAGCCTGGTGTTATATCGATGGCCAATTCCACCACAAAGAACAACTGCTTTCAACTTTTTAAAATCCGATTACAGAATGATTAGCGCTTGCTTACGTCAGAAATGCCAATTATATGAAGAATTTACCATTGCAGAACATGTCTGGGCCTATTGTATTGGTTGACGAAAGTTTAAAACCCACAACTTGAATGTTTGTCCGGTAAGATGTATAATTAGAACTCACTTAAAACTGGCGAATCGTGAAATATAGAGTATAAATTTTTAGGCCTTGCGACGCCGGGTAGGCGCCGAATGATATAGAATATTCTGTATTAAAGGACCATATTCATAATTGCAACTTTTAAGAAATAAACGAAATATTGTTAGCCCGGTTTCACTTGTTCCTTTTTTCGGCTGAGTGATAAGAGCGGCTCTTCATTCGGTCATGTTGTGATCTAGGAAATGATCTGTGAAAATACTGACGATATTGCTTTGGTAAACATCTAAAACAATACAAGAAATTGATCGTCGGAGTTCAATTCAAGACCGTTTAACGACTCATTAAATCACTAGGTTTACTCTATTTTACATCTCCGGCACAGATTTCAACTTTTGAAAAAGAGAAACAATTTTCTTTGACAAAGACATCAAGCTGTCATCGGAAAGATAAAAAATTATTGTTCATCCTAATCTTGTTCTAGCTATAAATGATTGCACTTACAATGTAGTTGTACAGTAATCTGTTTTTACCTCGTATGGAAATCTTTTTCACAGACAGGCCAACAACGTTTGGTATCGCTACACTGTATACAAGAACGTCTACTTGGGTCGTGTGACGGAATGTTCTTGAAAAAGTACTTGACGATTACAATAATTACACAGAGAACCAACAAACTGCCGGTAACAGACAAGTGTGTTCACGTCAAATGCTGACCATGTTGGTCCTCAGTCGGCTTTGAACTTTGTACTCTTGGATATTTAAACTTTTCATGAAGAACAGAAACTATAACATAACCTGTAATTATTACATTGTCCCTTTTTGAAAAAAATCCAACATTCTGCGCATATTTTTTTACCTGAAGATAATTCCGTGCATGAAAATATGCCTCTTCCTCTTACCTCTTTTTGTTTTTTGAAATTCATTATTCGATAGTTTCCGCAATCTTAACCACCGTTTGCATAACCTCCTTGGCGTTTTAGTTACACATATAACTACTATTTTGACGTTTTCTTTTCCTTAATTTCTTTTCCAAAACTGAAAACAATATTGTCATTCTTAGGTTTTCTTACTTTGTAATTCCCCTATGGTTTATTTCTACCTTAGACTATTATTTTAATACCTTCTTAGCAGAAGAAAATTCCGTACCGGCATAGAAAACAAATGTCACAATATTACACGTTTTCGTTCCTTTCTAACGTTTTTTTGAGAATATGGTGGGCCATCTAGACAATGTTTACTCGCGTTATCTATCTACTTGGGCGCTGTGTAGATAGAATCATATGTATGTTGTAAGGGAGTTTAAAAGTCACTGTGGGAACAAAAAAGCTACCAGCGATTGATATTGTCAAACAGACTTCGCTCAGAAGAGGTCATCAGATCAAAAGGATGTTTTAAAATAAACATGAAAACCCCCAGAATCAAAACAAAGCTCACAAGCTGCCCACATGACCCTCTATTGATTTAAGGAGTCGGCAATTTTTGCACATGACAATATTGCAGTCATTTCCCTCCCTCAACGTTGACGCAAGGTGTTAAAAAAGATAAAAATAAAAATAAAACGTCCAAGACAGTGTCATAGTTGGACCCAGCTGTGTAAATCTGAGTCAGCAGAGTTGTAAGGAGCTACCTCTGTCTGGATTGGAATAATATACAAATGATTTTCACATCAATTTCGTTCCAGATTTCTAAGACGGATTAAAATGATTAAAAAATGACATTTTTTGCAGTATTAACGACAGTCATAAAAGCCCTTTCCACTTGTCAAGAAAAAGGAAAACGCAAACATACTGGCTAAACAAGCAAAAAAGTAAAAAGCTTAACCCAAAAGGGTAAGTCCGAACCCTGTGAAGTGTAACTCAAGCCAGACAAGTGCAAAACTAAACACTGTCAATCGCAAAACCAAAACACAACGCAGTACAACAGAAGTGCAATTAAACCTAATTAAATGCAAAGCTAAAACCGATCTAAGTGCAAAGCCAAACATAATCAAAAGAAAAACCAAACCCAATCGAGTGCAATTAGACCCAATCAAGAGGAAAACTAAACCAAACTAAGAGCAAAACCAAACAAAAAATCCAATCGAGTGCAATTAGACCTAATCATGTGTAAAACTAAACCAAACCAAACCCAATCGAGTGCAATTAGACCCAATCAAGAGAAAAACTAAATCCAAACTAAGAGTAAAACCAAACAAAACAATCCAATCGAGTGCAATTAGACCTAATCATGTGTAAAACTAAACCAAACCAAACCCAATCAGATGAACATGGTGAACGAGTAAAACTCAATAAGAGTACCAAACTAATCCCGCTTTAGTGCAAATCCAAACCCACTTGGCATTGGCAAGCTTTGCCTCATGTTCTGTTCGTTTATACCTGAAATGGTCAACAACTTGAATTTTTTGGCAGCTTCAACAGAATACCGATTCGTTTGTTACGTCCACACTGGAAAAAACGAGTCCTGGTAGCTGAAATCGCAATAACAAGGCCTCACAAAAAGGGCTCCTTCTTAAATTCCGTGGCCAATTTTTAAATTCAAACTTTAAAATGCTTTATTAACAATTTGCCCAAATAATGAGGTGAACATGTATATCTGAATTTTTCTACTCACTTTTCGCCGGACTGATTCTTTAATTTCTTCAGCTTCTGCATGACAGTAGAGTCCGAAGCAGTAGGTGACTCCTTAGTAGCCGAGGGTATTCCATTCCTGGCAGACCCATCATCGCTATCTCCCTCTGACAATGCCCTCTTCCTTTCACCCGAACCAGGCCCACCGTGGGAACCAATGGACGGGTGAGTTTCGGACCGACTGGCTCCGGGAGACTGGTAGCTAGGAAGCTCTTCATCGACACTGGCGGTCTGAGAAGCTGAGGGTGATGCAGTTTTGACATCTTCCGACACGGACGAACGGCTGCGGGTGGAATGGTCAGCGGGTTTGTCTTCAAACTCTTCGATTATTTCAGTCGATTCGGCCTCGCTCTGAAAACAACAAATATTGAACAATTATTCATCTAAGTGGAGTGGGAAATAGTGGTGGAAGAAACATTAAACCCTCCATATCAATTTTGGAGCCTGTTATGTTTATTCCCCGTCGCTTTAACAACGGAAATCTCATAAGACAAGGTTTTGCCTCAAGCAACTACACTTTCCGATGCTCTTATTTCAGCTGATGTCACTGTTGTGTACAGAGCTGTTTAAAACAAGATTCGCCAGCTATGATTCGCGGTTACAACTGGACCGAAAAGCCGCAAAATGCCCTTCACCGAACTTCCAAAATTGTAAGTGCTTTATTATCAAATGCTTTGTTATACAAAACACTTACTTCCACCCACTAATTACAATATAAGTAAAGGCGCTGTTACAACGCAATTTTTCTTGCAACTTGTCTCGCAAGTTTGTTGCGACAAAAGTTGCGCGAAATATTGCCTGGTGTAACATTACCCTAAAATGAACATGTCTCGCAATTTGTTTGTTGCCGCAAACGTTGCGACAAGTAGAAGTCGATTCTACTTTTCGCAACGATGCTCGTAACGCTCCAACGAATTTCACAGTTGAGGGTTTTACACCATGCAACGCTCATGTAACAAAATTGCGAGACAAGTTGCACGAAACATTGCCAAGTGTAACATAGGCTTCAACATACAGCTTAACTCATGCATCACAGCTCTCGGTTAAATCATGACCATTATGTCACTAGAAAAAATCGTGACTGAACACAACAACAAAATCGGCTGTAATTTTCCCATTATTGATCGCACTGCGTACCTTAGGTTGTTCAACCATGTCCTGTTCCCCTTTTTTCGCGTTTTCTCCCCGCTCCAGCCCGTATGTCACTTGTTCTGTGGTCGCCTTCTCTCGTATTTTCTTGGTATTTTTTCTCAGTCGTGCTATTTCTTCTTGCTGCATTAACAGCAAGCGTCGTTCGTAACTGGCTGCACGGTTAGCCGCTTTTAGACGCTTGATTTCCGCCTGGAAGAAATGCAAACAAGAAGGGCAGCATATGAGAAAATGTTTTAAGTTTAAAAAAGCTACCTCATGTTGGCTTTTAATGAATGAACTTATAGCTGTTTACAGGCATAGCAGCGAATAGCGACCATCTTTCGGCATGCCATGTATACAGCTGAAAGACTATAAAAAATGTGTGTTAGTTTTGACGGCGGATTCGTTGCAAAAAGAAAGAACTGATAATCAAAGGTGAATCTAAGAGATGAAGGTGTATTTCATAAGCCGATTAACGGTTATGATCCAGCTGTTTATATATTAAGACCCTTGGGTAGTTGTCAGGTTAGAGCTTTTATAAATTAACTTTCCCAACGCCGGCCGCTTAACTCAAACGACATGTGTGATCATTTTTTCCTTCTTAGCAAGGACTCGTAACAACGTTCCCCTTGCATCCACGCTAATGTAACCTCGACTTCAATTTTCTAGAGCATGCAGAACAGCAAAAAGTCTTGCTACAATTAGTTGTGAGTGTGAACAAGTTTTGCGAAGACGAACCACCTGTTGTTGTTTCGCAGAATTTGATCTCAATCAGCCCACTAGAACTTAAACAGCTCGAGTACACTCTTCTGACATGTGTAATAAATCTAGAGTCACATTAGTTTTAGTCTCGCTCTTGTCGCTCTTCATACACTTTTATCGACCAATAACGTTAAATCCGACACAAACCACACAACAAATCAAACGTTAGCTGCTCTGGACTTCAAACTAATTTTCACCTTTGTTGCCAGCACCTGAAACCCCTTAATACAAAAGTGTAAGAGTAGAACGAAAACAAAAACCTTTTCAACAGAGCCAACTCAATCTACGCTTCACTCGCTACAAATTCTTGCTTTTTGCTAACAAACTACATTGCGACATTGGTTCTTTTCTGACTTCATAGCATTCTGATACATAACCGGAAGGAAACATAACCGGAAGGAAGTGACCTGAAGTCCAATTCGTTACATCGTTATTTCGTACTCGAACACAACGCGTTTTGCCAGGCCAGTACGATTTTGACTGCTGCTCGTACAGCCGCCGTATGCAAGGGTAACATCGATTTCTTAAAAACATAACACTGTAACTGTAACACAACTCTGCCCACCTGTTCCGCCTGAAGCCTCATCAGCACTCCTCGCTGTCGCTTCCTGATTGACGGCATGACGTCATCAGCGCCCTTGTCCCGGTGCCGCTGTTTCTGACACTCGAGCCAGGCCATCTCGGCTCGTGTCTTTTCTTTGAGGGCTTTCTCGCGCAGGCGCAAGAGGCCTGCTTGATGTTTGACTCGGACTTCCTCCTCTTTCATCAAACGGACCATGTCGGACGTGAACTGGGAAAACGAGTCCTCAGCGGAAAAAGGAGCCGCAGAAACTTCTTCCAACATCTGAATTAAACAAGTCAGAGTCAAGACATGTGTACGCAAATCAGACTTTTCGATAGAACAAAACAACAGAAAGATATAAGTCAAAGTTCAAAAAGGAAGCTACAGTTAGTAAAATCTGAACGTCTACCTTGTCAATTGGAAGATCTTGTGAATCATGGTTATCGTCCTACAAACAAGAGGAAAACAGCTTCGATATCAAATCCATCAATACAAACATAGTACAGCAACGTCATGAACCTAGTTAAAGTATAATGACTCAGTTCTCCACAGGTGTCTCCCTAACTCACTGGTTAAAGATTCCTGCCCAGAGATTGGGAAGGACGTTGCCCCATGCGCGTATGGCGCATAACTAAAGAAAATGGCGTATTATAAAACTACTTACGGGGCCCAAGATGCGCCCGAGCCGCATAATGGTGTGTTACATGTAGAATATTTGGAAAGATTTCCGTATAACCCATACATTACTTACACATACCGTTCTCAAAACTGAAACAAAAGCCAAAACAATAGAATTTCAAAAGCAAAACAATAGCGCATACATACATCATTAATGTATGGGGTTATACGGAAATCTTACCGAATATTTTGCAATAAGCATTTCTGTTTGTGTAATTTCTACTGTTATGATAAATAAAAAACGAAATATGGATCACTGCATCGACTTTTATCTTCGTTTTCGATGGACGATCTATCGTGTGCGTTTATTTTCGTCCCCAGACCTCTGCTCGGACTCAGTCTCCAAACAAGGTTCTTTCATCGGCCGCCATGATTGTTTATTTTGTGTACTTTGGCCCTCGGATAATTCCCCCCAAAAAGGTTCTTAAATTAGACGGTGCCCAGTGAACAGCTGTTGAGTTTGATTGATTAAAGTAAAACCGGAATAAAACTGCAAGATGCTGTACGATACACACTATCAAAAGTTACATCCCTCACTAAAATACCAATATTTCTTTTCTTGAACTTCTGGCTCATCCCATTACTGCCATGGCCCATACTTTTTAGAAATGGCCCATAACGTTTGAAAGCCAGGGGCTATAGGCCCATATGCCTGTTTTGCCTTCCCAATCTCTGCCTACCTGTGGGCCAATAGTCACGAGTTCCACTCCCTTCTGGGACTTAAACCCTAAGGCCTTTAGTCTCAGCGTAGGCAATTCACTCGAGGGCATAAAAACAATAGAAATGAGCTACGACGTCTTTTACGGAAACAGAATCAGAAGAAAAGAAAAGGACCCCCAATTCACCTCTTCTTAGGCCAATCACAATGAGACACTAGTCTACAGCAAACAACAGATGTCCTTGTCAAGAATAGATTCCAAACATCCCCACATATTCCTATAAACGGCGAATTAGATTAGCAAAGTGGGATGAGAGGGCAAATACAGTCCAACTGTGATCTGCTGCTTGATATGACATACAGGTATCTTGTACTGGAAAAAATCGACTAAGTGCAGTACTTTAGACCGATTTGCAACGACTGTCGAAAGTAATTTGTGTTTGCTTTGATTTTGCAATACCACGCCGAGTGATTGGTCAAAGAAACTCGCGCCACCTTCTCAACCAATCCGAAGTAAAACCAAAACCAATCTCGTGAATTGGTCGCACGCGTTTTCCCGCCCTTTTGCTACGAGTCTTGACTGGTTGATTGTGTTGTTTGCGTCTATTCTGATTGGTCAGAGTAATTACTGGTTTTGGTTTTTATAATAAAGTGTAACATAACTTACCGATGAATAAGACACGGTTCCCTGGTCCGAGCCGATGCTGCCACTCCTGCCAGTCTTACCCAGGCTCCGGCGCCGGTGGCTTTCAGATGGAAGAATCATTCGAAAGTCGATCTCGTCATCTGTCGCTGTGTGTGACGATATCACGGACTCCTCAAAGTTCAGCGTGTAGTCTTCTTCTTCTGGAGATCTCTCCAAGCGCTCTACATGAACAAAGCAAGTTTGGTTTCACTTGATGTCATTTGTTATTTCCATTACCACAACGCTGCCTACACATTGTTTCTAAGAAGGTGCATAGTATTGCAAAGTTGTCTAAGTTTTACTCCACTCATATTTGCTAGTTATCACCAGGCACATTCACCTAACTACAAAACGGGCAACTTCAGTTTTCTTGGGAATTTTTTTCCAGTGAATCTTTGATCTGTATTAAACTATCGCTAGGGATTCAACCGATCTCTGTTAAAAGCGCTGAGGTCAAGACAGTGAGATATTGGTAACAGCAAGGTATCTCTAAGGCAAGAATTGATTGCCCATCATAATCCCGGGCTAAACGAAAGTGAGAGTTGATTTAAGTTCCAACTCTTCCTCACATTTCGCTTGAACCTCTCGTCTATTCTACGCGACTCTTACGTGCTCTTGAAGAGTTTCAACTCTTTCGATTGAACCAGGGTTTACAAACAGAAAGATCCACCACTTTGCCCCCACAAATTTGAATTTACAAGATGAAAAACACTGACCGCTTGGTTTCTTAACGTTGTCACCAGTTAACACTTCCGCCATTGAGTCATCATCAGCCACATCAAGTCCCACATCTGACACCACACTGTCTGCAACACTATGCTCCATCTCCTCAGGAATACTGCCTGTGTCGTCCCCTCCTGGGAGTGCACTTTTACGATCTGACAGGGTGGGGGTACCTCGACTGTGACTCACAGAACGGTCGACTGTCAAATTACTTGCTGTGCGAACGCTAATGAGAAGAAGCGGAAAGAGCATGTAATGCAATTTTCACTCTTAAATCTTTGAAAAAGCCCCCACAGTTATCACTACACAAATGGAAGCCACTGAGTAATACATTCTCGTGATGTTTTTTGGTTTGCTCTACCTTCAGCATTTGCAGGAGAAATCCTGAAGTGTGGGTAAGGTATTGTCTTTAACCCTTTTAAGCCCCAGTATCAACATGTGTATTCTCCTCACTGTTCTGTTGATATTTCTTATGGTACATGTTGGGAGAGGCATTTCAAGGCATTTTATCTTTGGTGATCATTTCCTTTATTCTCATAACCCGTATGTTTGATCATGTAGTGATATTGAAAGGAGAACTTACATGATGGTCACTCTTGCGGGTTAAAGGGTTGAAGTTGCGGTGTTCTTGACAAATTTGTAATAAGGAACTCTTTAAGGAAGTAAAATCCGTTTTTAGGCATACACTTACAATTCTAAAAATGTGTGAAACCTCCTAAAACAATACACAGCTACGTAATTGGTTTCAAATGCTAGATATAAGCAAAAGATTTAGATCAAGCTCAGCATCACCAATTTCCTTCGACACCATTGCAGTGCAACACGAGAAAAAATCTTTTTAGCTCCTAAAGAACTAACAGTGAATTACAAAACAAACGAATTTACCTCGCAGTTTTATCTTGCTCAGAAGGTCTAGAGAATTCCTCGCTAGCATACGCCCTTGTTCCGGGACTATCCTTGGCTTGAGAGCCCCGGTCCACCGCATCTGTGCCTGATCGTGATGTCCTGGTTCGAGAGTAACTGTCTGTGCGTTCACTGGTTGAGTAGCTTGAGTAACTGTCACGTGACCGTTCATCACGACTTCTGTCGTGGTAGCTCTTCAGTCGTGCATCTCTCTCCTTTAGTAGCTGCTCTCTCTCCTTCAATATCTGTTCTTGCTGGTCATAGAAGCGTGACATGGTGCTCTTGACAGCAGCTTCTGCGGCTGCGCTGGCAGCTTCTGCAGCAACACCACGGGTGTCAGCGGTCTGTTGCTTAGCAACCTCTAATAAAGTCCGCGCGGCTGATGAGCGGGCCTGGAAAACACAAAGAAAAAGGCAAACGATGCACTTAGGTCATAAAATACGGCCACATATTTGTAGTCGTTGGCAACCGCCGTACACCTTAAAGCGTTTTATCCCGTGTCACTCTCATTCCGTTATTTTGGCGCAACAGGTAAGAGTCGCGCAAATCAAACTTTCGGAAAAGAAAGTGCTACTCTAACACAAATGTAGAGTGGTGACAGAAGGGCTTTTCGTTATTGCTCGTTTTCATGTCTGCAAGAAACTGTTTTTCAGTTGGAATGGAAGCTACATACCTTTCCCAACTTTTCTAATTGACTCATCAAATAACTCGAACATTTTGCCCGATTTTGACGAATTCTAAGCCCCAAGAAAACAGAAAGCATAAGCATATTTATCTAACATTGTGTAAAGTTGTTCTGAGCTTTGCTGTTTTCTCAAACCCTACCTCCTCAACTTGTTTGGCTGACTCCGCAGTTGTTCTTGCAGCATCAGATTGCACCTTGGTGGTGAAAAACAATAAACACGTGATGTAACTTCTCTGAGGTTTGCCACAAAAAAGAAGCATGATAATTCGAAAGAGAAGTTCTTACATAACTGTAATGTACCTTAACAAGACGGTCAGCAGATTCTGTTATAGAAGTCGCTGCCTCAAGCCTCATCCGGGCAATTGTGTCGGCTGCACCCGCGGCGGCATCCGCTGCAGCACGGCGGGCCTGGAAATATAATTAGACTCAGTCAATACAAGCCCTAAACCTAAAATTAAAAAAGTCCCACATTTCGTTTCGCAAAAAATTGCAAACTACCACAACCACAGAAAACGGATGCTCGACAGCTTTTATTCATTTTTTATTTAATTTTTTTTTTTATCCTTGTGTCTGTGGATGAAATTCTAAAGAATGACATTCAAATGAAAGCTAGTGATCAGAACTTTTCTGTGGTGCTGTTTATTATGCTGTACAAGGTGGATCTAACTTTTTTGTTTGAGGATGGAATCCTAAAGCCTGACATTCAAAACAAAGCTATTGAGCAGTACTTTCCTGTGGTGCTGTTTATTATGCTGTACAAGGTGGTTCTAACTTTTGAGTCTGTGGATGGAATCCTAAAGTGTGACCACTCAAATGGAAGATATTGAGAGGTACATTCCTGTGGTGCTATTGTTTCTGATGTAAAAAGTGGTTCTACTTGAGCTTCTGAGGGTCAATCATTCCTCAGTGAAACTTGGTTCAAGGGTTTAATTTCTCTAACGATACTCCACCTCTTCCAGCTGCTTGGCTGCTTCTAAAGCTTCCTCTCGAGCCTTTGCTCTGAGATTCTCCATTTCGCGAGCATGTGAAAGCTGTTTCGACTGAAAAATGAAAAAAAAAAAAGAGCATAACAACTAAGCAATGATAGTTTGTCCAACAGAGACAGAGTTCAAAGTTAACGACACCACAGAAGAGCTGAGATTAAAGGAGAACCGAAGTAGATGAGAGTTGGTAAACATAGGTAAAGTCGCATACGAGCCAAGTAGGCCCACACGGCCGGAGCTTAACCCGGTTTCTGTAGCATGAAGCAGCTGAGAATATTGCTACTCCTCCCTGGATGGGATGCTAGTCCATCGCAAGGTTACCCCCAGCAGTATGTCACTGTTACCCATTTACACATCTGGGTAGAGATAGGAAAAAACGCGATGGCAGGGACTGGGGCTCGAACCACCGTAGATAAGAGTTGGCTTCAAATGTCATGACAACACACGAAAGTTAACGAAAGCATGAAAGATGATAAGCAAGTGAGAGTTTGAAGTTTTGTCAACATTGGCAAACTCACAAACAATGAAATTAACGTGCCCACACGACAAAGTCGACGTAATTTATAACGCGTAACGCACAATGGATTCGAAACTATTTCACTTGTTATTGCAGCCTTCCTTTTAATGACAATCTCTTCTATTTCTTTACAGGCGAGTAACTGAGGACAAGTTCATTTCACTACACAGACTTCTCTTGGACGAACTTTAACCCTGTTTTTAGCTTTTCTCTTAGCTTCTGTACACTGCACTAGTTACTTCTTGGCTGTGAAACCATTCAAGTTAAAGTTGAAACTACAGTTGCTGTTAAGTGAAGCACTCTTCTTGAATACGAAACTTTGGATTTATCAACTAAGTTGATAACTAAAGGCAGGTTGACCATCGTAAAGAAATTCAAAAGCTGACGTTTCGAGCGCTTGGTCAGAACGATTCACAAAGGGCAAACGCTCGAAACGTCAGCTTTTGATTAGTTTATGGAGGTCAATTTACCTCATCAACTCACTTGATAAATCTTAATTTTCATGTTGCACTTCCCCGCCGACGCAGCAGCACATTTGTCTTTAACAACTAACTCCTTCACTGACCTTGAGTATCTGAGCCAGTGAGACAGTCTCCTGTTGTGCCAGGGAAACTGCACGAGTACGCTCCACATCAGTCAACTGGCGCACCGATTCCTCCATATACTCTAACTTGTTGAGTTCTGCTGTGAGTCTCAGGTCAAGTGAACCGGGAGACAGGCGGTCACCCCCCTGATGTGAAGGCATGAATACTGATGGTGGTGGGTGGACTGGTGCACTGAAAGGGGGGACAGAGCTCTCAGTTTTTTGGTCCCTTGTAGGAGAGCGCTGAATAGAAAAGAAACAGAAAAGATTTACCATCCATCATTAAATGCTATGTAAAGAAATTAAGGGTAAAAATGCTGCAGAAACTTTTTGTTCCTTTTTAATAACTGGAACTGGCTCCAGTTCAAAAACGCCGACTCCAAGCCCAGGCACAAAAAAACGCCTGCAAAAGTTTTACTGCACAAGCTAAACGTCTCACGCTGTCCATTTCACAGTTAAAAAACGTATTTGCAAAACAAAAGTTAGCATTGCATTGGAATTTGATCTAACAAATAAGATATGGTTATCTTCAATATTTATAACGGTTATAATGAAGTAGCTTTGATTCTTACCCGTGTAGAAGAGAACGTTGGAGATCTGCCAACAGCCTCACTTGCACGAGACAACTCTCCCTCTGACAGGGTGGGCGACAGTGCGCCACTCTCCACACTCCTGTTAGGAGAGAGTAGACTCTCTTCCTTGTAAGGAGAGCTTGTTCTGTGGTCTGGGCTTTCAAATGTCTCAGAATACATAGGATCATCCGACTTCTTGTCTGGGCTTGGAGTGTGCTGTAAGAGAAAAGAAATCTATAATACTTGATTACGTTCATAGATTGCTTGTTTTTTTTTCTCTTTTTTTTTTTGTTTGTTTGTTTGTTTTGTTTTTTTTTTTTACAAAAAGCCAAAGTGTTTTTTCCTCTCTCTGTGCCGACCAAACTCAAACGTGAGAAACACGATTTTCCTGTGGTTTCTGGTCGGATGGATATGACAACAGTCAAACAGTGCTGGGTTGGAAAGTAGAATTCACAAAAAACAGAGTGTTCGCTATTGTTCGCTATCATTGCCCTGTTTGAACTTTACTTGCTGTAAATTGCATGATGAGGGTAGATTTTAAAATCTACTCCCTTTGATTTTTAAATTTTTGTGATTTGCTTGTGGTTTTCTTCTGCTGCTTGAACTTCAATGTACTTTGTATTTTTATGTTTAGGACACCAGGGCTACCACAGACAGCCGGATTAATGGCATTATTTAATGCTGTATCTCTCTCTATTAGGAGATGATGGCTTGATTCATTAATAGTTATAATCATTTACAATAAAGGAATCCACTTATACCTTCTCGCTCCCCTCACGTTTGCTCCCGTGAGTAGAAGCTTCAAAGTCATCATCATATTCATGTTCTTTGCTCTTTTCAGGTGATTCCTCTACCAGTGTCTGTTCTAACAGCTCTCTAGACTGATCAAGGCCTGCAGGTGGATCCAGCAAACTGGCTGTATCCCCTGCTTTGTTCTCTTGAAGGGTTTCTTCAAGAAGACTTGCTGATTCAGAATCATGTTCCTTTGAGACGTCATCTAAAGTAATCAAGAAAGAACTTTTCTAAAGGCTGTTAAAGACTTCATTTTGTAAATACTTCGTCCTCAGTTGAGTAAAGCACGGGAGAAGTTTGGTCACAAGGTTTTAACGTTCAAGTTACCACGTTGTCAACGGCAACTTGCTCCGTTTCCAAGAGAGACTGCACAAATTAATCACGTCTGACAATTGCTCGCGCGCTTTACCGCTGAATGACGTAGTCTCCTTTGGAAACGGAGCAAGTTGCCCTTGACAACATGGTAGCTTAAACGTCAAAACTTTGTCACCAAACTTCCCTCGTGCCTTCACTGAAAATCGTAGTACATGCATGTTTCATGGACATTTAGTAGACATAGCCAAGTGCCTTGACTCCTTCTATTCCTGTTTTTCTTTTCCTGTTTTTTACTTGTTATTATTTTTTAATGATGCAATCAAGTGGCGAGTGGCACTTGATACATTGAAGAATCAGTAAATGATTTACCTTCTCTGGTAAGTAATTTCAAGTGAGGATTCCTCCTTGTGAAAATGTTGATAACACTCAAGCTGAAGGTCAGAAAAATCAACAAATAATCAGTGCTAAAAAAGGCACATGAGAGCAATGTATGTAACTTAAGACGAACCTCGTACAAACCAGCACAGCAAAATGGTCACAAATTGCAAATATTAAAAGTAATTATTTAAACGTACTTAACCCTTAAGCCCCATATTTTCCTTAGTGTTCTCCACATATTTCGTATGGAACTTGTTGGGATAATTTGCACAAACATGAAGACATTTCATGTTTCCTTTATTCTCATGAACTGTATGTTCAAGTAGGGATATTGCAAGGAGAAATTAGATGCTTGTCACTACTGGAACTCAAAGGGTTACGTGATGGACAAAACACTGGTATCTATGTTAATGGCATTAAAAAAGTGAACTAAAAGTTAAATACCTGTCACCTCCTTTACTGTTCCAAGGAAGACTGGAGGGTTTATCACCTTGGGAGCGTTTGGACAAATGACCTGCAAAAGGAGAGATATAAATGGCACTTTATATAAAATGTGTTTAGAATTGTCTCAAATGGGGAATGCTTTTAGCTTGGAAAACCCCCCACACAGGTGGAGATAAAATCTTCATGGAACAATTGAGGTGCACCTAACATGCTGTTCCAGAAAGCTTCGCATGTATCTGTGGCAATTAAGTCTGTGCAGCGACTTCCCCAAGCTTGGTTCACTAGTTCATTTTGCCTGTTTTGCGTTAAACGGCCTGTCACTATTCCAGTCCAACCCAGCACCGCTGGTGAGATAGGTGAGGCGCCTATAGGTCATTTAGTTTCTTAGGTTTGCGTGTCCCTGGCCTAAGGTTTCAGCTCGTAGTGCTGCCGCTGTGGCGCATTGCTGGCCTAGGTTGCAGCCCGTAGCACTCTAGTTTTAGACCTGCCAATACTCTTCTCAGTGGCGCGTTGCTGGCCTAGATGTGCTGCCACTGCAGCACGTTGTTTTTGTTATGATGCCTTACGTTTTAAGTGCTAGAAGAGGCTCCAAAAGGTCATGCAATGGAAGTCGCCTGTCACGCCAATCGCCGAGCGGTGTCCCCCTATTTAACGCCAAATGTGTGCATGGGTCTTTACACCTTTTGCCCTTCATCACCAGGACATAAATTCCCATTAGCGCTAAAATATCGGTCAATAACATTAACGTAAAATCAGTTTAGCTAAGAAAGGAAACATTTCAATTTGTGGCACAGTCATTAAGGAGTTTTGCATCGAGTAGAAGATTCATTAAGGCCAATCAAAATAGCGTTTTATCGAAAAAAACATTCTTTAGCGGTTATGAAGATTCATTTTCATAGGGTTAATGTTCGATTGTTAGAATAAAATCTCAATTACAAAAGTGTTTTTGTTGAGCAGTTTCTCGCCAATTTCCTACTGGATTTTAAGGGACGCATAAAAATTGAAAACGAAGCTGTACATGTGCAAACTCTTCTAGCAGAAATGGAGCACAAAGCGCGTCGCAACCGTATTCCAAACGAGAATCGTGAAAGGATAGTCAGGGCTTTTGAAGATCCACACGAGGACTACCTATTGGTGGCACACATGTTAGGGGTGAACAGCAGCACAGCTAGAGGCATTGTGGCAACTTATGTCCAAGAAGGAAGTACTCATGAGAGGCCACGTGGCGGCCGTAACAATGTGAAGGTAGATGACGAAATGAAGCAGTGCCTCAACGAGATTGTTGATGAGAACTGTCTGCTGACTTTAAGTGAAATCAACCAGGAACTTCGAAGAAGACTCCCAGCAAAGCCTCTTGTACACGACAGGACTGTTGGTAAAGTTCTTGACGGTATGCTGATACGTATCAAACTTGCGAGGCCACTACCAGCTGACTACAACAGGCTGGACGTCATTCGAAGACGAGTAGAATATGCAAACTGGTTCATGACGAACGGAATTCTCCATAATTGAGTATTTATCGACGAATGCGGGTACAATATGTGGACCGCAAGAAGCCATGGGCGAACTAGAATTGGTGAAAGGGCCTATAGACAAGTCCTCGGTCAGCGCGGAAGAAATGTAACGATAACTATGGCCGTGTCTCCTGCCGCCGTTTTAGTCCATTACACTGCACAAGTTGGTGGAATAAATGCGCAGCTCTTTAACGACTTTCTGGGACAAGCACGAAGACAGCTTAACCTGGACGAGCTGGTATATTTGATATACGATGGAGCTCCGGCGCACCGTAATGCTGTGAATCCAGCAGCCAATACAGAGTTGAAGATGCTGCCTGCATAAAGTCCTTTCCTCAACAAAGTTGAGCAAGTGATCAGTGCACTGAAAGTAGCAATAAAGGCTGACATATCAAGTCCTGCAGTTCAGCAAGAGCTTAATGATCGGGAAGAGCTAAGACGGCAAGGGATTCCTCTAGGAGACTACCGTCAACAAATTCTTTTGAGAGTAGGGCGAAGAAACACAAACACAATAACAGCCAGAAAATGTGCTCAGCGGCTTAGGTTCCTGCAGACCTATATTCCACGATGTTTGAACGGCGAGCACATTGACGGATAAAGTAAAAACACGTTTATTGGTTAACTAAACCTTTGTTGTCAATGTTGTCAATGTCAACTTTTTTTCTCCTTAAAGAACATTACGATGCGGCAAATGTTTGTTCATTCGCTTAAAAGGTTGTTATTTTCCCGACACTGAAACTACATTGGCATTAATGAATGTTCTTCTGTATGTAAAATTCCTTATTAATCACGCAAAAATTAAAATTGCTGGTTTATTTTTCAACAGTGTTTACACATTCGTTTTGATGACTTAATTTTTGACGCTAATGGAAATTTATGTCTTATAAATGAAGGGCAAAAGGTGTACTTTAATTAAGTCAATGTTGATACTTTTACTCGGTTTTTAAGAGACAAATCTGCTAACTGTAATCAGAACAGTGACATTAACAGACTATAATTTTATGGACAGAGTATGGCTCAAGTGAAATGAAGGCACTTTGCTAATAGTTTACCTGCAGTGTGCCTCCTTCTTTGTGATTCATGCAAGGATGGAGTTCTTGTACTTGATGATCTGTCGTCCTACAGCAGGAAAACAATGTCAATCAAGAACAAGCAAACAATAGTTGACTTCACATGTCATTTTTTTGCCCCTTTGCAAATGAGTGACATCCAACTCCACTGCATCATGCTACAATCAGTGACATAGGTCATTGAAACACCCTCCCCTCCTACCCCTATTCAATGTTGCATAGTGTTGCGAGTGCTTCTCTTCATCTATTTCGTCGAAACTTTCTTAGAACATTGCCTTGTGGGAGAGGGAGGGAGACACAATAATATCGACAAAGTTCCAACAAAATGACACTGATTGTAGCTATTTGCTCATGAATAGAAAACTGAGGCCCATACTTTGAAGACCAGGCTTGAGTAGTTCAAAGAGCAGATAACTTTGTCCACTGGATAAGCAGTAATCCAGCAGATACAAAATGTGGGAAAATCTCTACATAGCCCTTTGTTTTATGGAAAGAGCAATATCTATAGTGAACAGTGTGGCCTTGCAAAAATCTAGCCAAATGTGCAAGTTGAAGGAAAACTCCCCCGTTATCCATTGGGTAAAATTATCCACTCTTTGAACAACTGGGGCCAGAGTGTTTTCACTTTCCTGAAGTCATACATCAGTCATGCAACAGGGTTCTAACTTTTGAGCCTGTGGATAGAAATACATTGTAAGTGTTCACGAAAGCTAATGATCAGTACAACACCGACCAAACTTTTGAGTCTGTGGGTGAAATCCTAAGGCGTGATGATTGATTGATTGATTGTGACCACTCAATTGAAAGCTACTGAGCAGTACTTTCCTGTAATGCTTATGCTTACGTTGTACAAAGTGGTTCTAACTTTGGAGTGTGTGGATGAAATCCTACAGTGTGAGCATTCATATAAAAGGCACAGAACAGTACTTTCTTATTGTGAGGTTTATCATGCTGTGGTTCTTACATGTGAGTCTGTGGATTAAATCCTAAAGTGTGACCATTCAATTGAAAACTACTGAGCAGTACTTTCCTGTAATGCTGTTTATTATGCTGTACAACTTTCGAGTCTGTAGATTGTATAATACAGTGTTTGCATTTCAGCCAAGAGCTGTTGTTTAGTACATTTTGTTGTGCTAGTAATATTCCAATTCTTTCCACTGAAAATTTATAAAATATTTCAATTTATTGGCACTAATGGTGTTTAAAAATGATACCTTGAGGGATCTTGAGCTGTGTGTCAGTGATTTCACATTAGATCTTGCTGAACTGTACGAGGTATTGATATCAGATATGCTACTCTTGTCTTCATTAGGTACCACAGTGTCCCAAGCTGTGGAATACTGGGAAGACTCTGATGCCCCAGCCCCTGACATGCTAGATCTCTGATGAAGTCCCTCCCTGACAGTGGACCTGAGGGTGCGCCCAGAAGGCAACTTCCAGTTTAGCCCTTGCCGGACACTGTGACCTCTGAAGGCAGCTTGGATTGTGGTTGCAGCACTTGTCATGGTATCCTGATTAAAAAGAACACGGTTAACGTGAAGTGTTGAGCTCTACAGGTAACCATGAAAAACTAACTAGATACAAGTAAGTACCACAATGTATAAAGTAAACAAAAAATGTAACTTGTAATTACCAGCTCTTTGTTCAGTTCTGCTTGTTCATGAAGA
>Ga0126336_10000211_pt1 | contig 19466 bp, 5 predicted proteins | sample SidCmetagenome_FD_92530 | JGI IMG/M metagenome (GOLD analysis project Ga0126336, IMG submission 92530) | Coral microbial communities from El Islote,Puerto Morelos, Mexico - Siderastrea C C metagenome | ecosystem: Host-associated > Invertebrates > Cnidaria > Coral | place: El Islote,Puerto... | reverse complement strand
TCTCGCTCGGAGAGCGAATTTTTGCCCTAGATAGCAAGTACGTAAGATATAAACAAAGAAACACTGTTTATTTCATAAAATTTTATTAATTTTCAGTCATAACTCAAGCTTTGGCTACCTGTGCCCAAACACGTACAAATCCACCCCCCTTGTAAAGCATTCACTGTATACCTATAGCCACGCAGTTTGAGCAAATAAAGCTTGTATCACTGGTCAAATAATGGCATTCTTTATAAAATTAACTAGTAGTGGTGATCCAAAGTCGTCAAATATATAAGAAATATATACCCAATACCCTTAGTGAACCGTCATGGATACACAGTAAGCCGTCAAGTCGAGAGGCACAAGAGAAAGAGACACCACAAAGCACAAGATTACGTCACAAATACAAGAATATCGAATAAACGTGGCATGATAAAAAACAAACAGAAGTTTGTTTTCCTCGTTAGGGCACCGGTCATTATTAAGCAGGGGGGGGGAGGGCGAGGGCTAGTACTTTGCTCCTCATACACCACCAATCACTTTCTCGGTTGTTTGTCGGCTCTTATACTAAGCTTATATACATTTTCCATGTCCGCAGGAAAATTTTAGACACAAACGTATGGAAAACTGAAAACAACTTGATCGAATTTGAAAAAAAAAAGCCTCACAACTCAAAACAGAATTCATATCTGGCAAAATGTTTGATATTGGAATGAACAAAAACTGTTTTTAACACCATTTTTGAACCTGATGTTAAGGTTCCTGAATAGAGTTTAAGTCTATGATGTGAAATTGCTCAAAAAAGCGGTGCAAAGGGCTAAAATCGAAAAGCCAGGAGTGCACCAACAGAAGCTACTGTAGCAGCCACGAGAGAGGGCGAAGACAAGATTTGATCAAACCGTTTAGGAGGTTCGGGGGCATGCTTCCCTGAGAAAATTTTTATCTTTGGAATTGGCTGGAAATGCATCCAAAACTGCCACGCGCTATAAAATTTATTCATTTATACTCGCTACGAATAACCCAAGAGGTTATCATGGCGTATTAAAACCTCTGGAATGAAACTCGTCGTCATACTACAGCTGTAGAAGATGAAAACAAAAGGGTTCAAATTTGAAACACCCCCCTTGCTGTGTTAGCTTCCCTTAGTGATCCCCAGGCGACGAATAATGACTTCTCTTGGCGACCATATGACTATATTAAGCCACCATGAACAAATACAAAAACTGACTACGTTAAGAAGTTCGAGTCATTTTTTGTCTGGCGTCGAACTCCGGTTAATGGTAAAGAGTTCGGTTGGCAGTGAGATACCCCTGATTTTCTAAATAGGGCGAGTATGCCTCAGCTGGCACAGTTGATCGGTCCTTCATACAGAAGGGAGATATAAGCCTTTGAGGACACACATGAAATACGATAAATTAAATAACGCTTCCCCTTGTCGCGAGAACAAGTTGCTTGTACAGTGCACGCAAGGCGTCATTGAAAATTTGTGTCATTTTGTCCCCGCGACCTACCCTGCGAGCAGTAGTTCCCGCGACCAAACGCACGAATTCAAGCAGTTTTGAACTCATGCGTCAGGTTGCAGTGACAGTGCCTACTCTTGAAATTAAGCATGGCACACGAAGGAAAAATTTTGTCGCTGCGACCTGGCCCACGTCATGTCGCTGCGAATTGTCGCCTAGTGTTTGCAAGACCAACTTTAGCCGGATAGTACAAACTGTACATAACCTGGAACGCGACTTTCAATTGAAGCTAATTGAGCTAACAAAAGAAGAACAACTTAAACTTTTCTTCACAAAGGAAATATATATCTAAGGCATTTTATGAAAGTTTTTATTACAAATTGAAAGTAGCTGAGAGCATGTACAAATAAAATGAATTGCGTCTTGATCCTCTCGAATCTATGTGGAGCCGGCTGCCCTTGAGAACAAAGCACGCGACGTCCTTGGCAGTTCCATAGCGAACGCACAAATGCTAATTCTTCATCGTTTCATGTAAACATTCTCTCACTCTTTTTGTCAAAGGAGGTTTTTGTCATAAGAGTTTTGCCAAGGAGACATCTCCGCCCTTCTTGTAAAGAAAACCGGTGAATGTAGTACCAATACTGATTTGAACCACAAATGCTGCATACTAAAAGAAACTTCACAATTTGTTTTTATCTATATTGGGAAACGTCTGCAGAGTGGAGCCTTGAATTTGATCAAGAAATTCATTCAAATCTCCAGAATTATCTGGAGTTAAAACAGTTAAAAGGTTTAACGCAAAGGTCCTCAAGGCACTTTAGGTATCTTAGAAGCAGCTGAATTTCTTCTTGGTGACAAAAATTTTTAAGCCAACATGAGCAAATGAGATGGTGATGTACGAGATCTAGCTTTACTTTCTTTGTTTTTCGCGAGGCTCGGAATTCTTTGCTTGTGATCGTTTTCGAACGCGATCTCTCATGACGTTAACAAATACCATCATTTTTCATATGTCCGGCGCCAAAATTTGGTTAAATATAGCACTCTGCGTTGGCTTTTTCTGCTATGATTAGAAAATAAAATGTAGTTAACATATTCTGTTTTACATAATGTGGGGTGCATCAGTTTTTGAATTAGTTAGCCCACTACTGAAGGAGGTGGAGGTTACCAAAGGAGCTAGTACTTTGTCCTGTGCAGTAAGTTGTATTTGTAGTACTGTATGTACCGTTTTCAATCTGTTTTTTTTTTCTATTGACGGCAGGAAAGATCAACACCTTACTCGGTAAGAACAAACCAGCAAAAAACTTTTATCGCAATTGACTGAATTGAAGAAGTATTTTATCAGGCTCAAAATCACGGAGCGGAGGCGCGCTTTGAGTTTACTGAACGACGCCAATAAAATAATATTGAGTGAACACCGTAGCAGCATGTTCTACCAAGTTGAAACAATCCTACTTTTGTGAAAACAGAAAGTTAGTACACAAACTACAAAAAAACTTCTATCTAACACTCGTTCTGTCACAAATGTTCCTGAAACGCTATTGGGACGGAGAGAAGTGAAATGGACGATTTTAATAACAAGAGAGCATAAAGGTCTGCTCCCTTGTCAATAATCATCTTAAGCAGTTAAAAATTAAAGTTAGAAATTGTGTACACTCCCCGGCAAGCAAGGATGATCTGTTAAAGGACCTGTATACATACTTATTATTTGATCTCCTGGAAGACATATGTTTTCCCGCAAATATCTTGAAGACACTTTTGGTATCTAAGATATAAAGCTGAACTGCCCTAAGGGGACCAAGAATTTTTTTACACAATAAGGTTTGCAGCCAATTTCGAATTTATTTAGCTCCAACTGCTAAAGGGGGTAGAAGTTACCAAAAACGTACTCCTTCCTAGCAGTAAGTCACGTTTGTATTACCGCGTTTTTAATTTCTTCTGACCAGCGGGGGAGATCATTTCATTCCTGAGTTACATTTGTAAAAATGCAAATGGTGCATATTTAAACGTACAAAGCAAGAGATGTGCAAAAATACGCAACTTATTATTACCTTTTATGTGATTATAAGGTAACTATATATTTTGTTGAGCACTTGCTTGGCTAGACGAAAGGTACTGAGACTCTGCTAGGGAAAAACTTCTTTATTGCTTCTGCTGATACTAACTAACTAACTACTAGCTACAATCAAGCTTTTTTTATGCTGTGCTGTAAACATGTTTGCGACTCAAACTAGAGGAAGACCAGATGGTGCCAGAAGAAGATGAAGTTAAAAAAAGATTCAAAAGAAGAACAGCTGAGACCAAGGAATTATTTGGCGAAGGGAAGACAGATAAAGTTCGGTCAATCCAGTATGAGAAAACCTTAAGTGTTTGTGAAGAAATTGCCCTTGAACTCAATGTTCAAGGAGGCCTTGGCAAAGCTTACAGGAAATCGCAAACCTGTCCACAGCACGCCCCCTAGTTACGGGGTGGAAGGCGTTACACTTAAATCAACAATTACACTACCAAAATTATTTCAAGGCTGGAAAAACAACTAAATCAATTCCCTAAATTAGCTTCACAACATGCCCCCCTTGTTAGGTTAGGCATCGTCCCTGGTGCTCAAAAGTAGAAAAATATAGAAAAATGTAGAAAAATATTAAAAAAGCTATGAAAAATATAATGATGAATTGCTATAATACAAAATTACCAAATTACCTTAAATTACCCAATACATTACAAAATTACCAAAACATATTACAATTAATTTCCATTCTAGCAAATCAAACAACAATATTGAGACGAAAACATCAAGAAAAGTTATCAACAAGTAAACTGAATAATCAGCAAGCAAAATGTGGCTAAACAGGTTACACAAGGAAAACTCAATTGTGTCGATTGTGATATTTGTACAAAATTAATTGGTTGTTCGCCAAAAGAAACGCCGTCAAGGGTAGCATCATGCAAAACTGGCTGGAAAGCTGAAAATATGTTTGGTCAATATTCACTTCGCCGGCATTTATCATGAGGGTCATAAAATTAAACATGTTCAACAACAACACCACCACGTTTTCAAAGACTCGAAGAATTCTAATTTTGACGCCAATTTGTTGGTTTTTTTTTGTTTTTGGTTTTTTTTATTACAACGGCGACATAAATTAAACAACTTGACTTTGTCGTCAATTTATTTCCTTTCACAACAGCGACTGGCTGGTAGTGCGTTAAGAAAAGACGGCTTCTGCGACATAAGGAAGACTAAATATACGTGTAGAGGGATTTTACGGAGATCATAGTTTCTGAAACACGGACTACTCAATCAGGAAAACGAATTTAAAAGTTTAAAAGTGACTCACTAACAAATGTAACACATGTTAATCCTCACTGTAGCATAGAAATAAACCATCTCTCTCATAATTAAAATTGTGCAATATTTCTTCGAAATTCGTTGATAAGCAATAAACTGGATTGTGGATGACAGTTTTTTTTTTTGCACCTTTGTTTTAGTGGACTGAAAATCTGAGGGAGGCTTTAAGGAAAAAAAGAGAAAGAAGAGGCTTCTAAAAAAGACATTTAAAATCGTACGCAAAGATATCAATAAGAAAAACCCCGATATTGAGCTGATGTTTAGCAAGTGCAAGGCTATAGCGGAGAAAAATGGATACGAAATTTTCGCTATCGGTGTAAGACCTGTTTAATATGCTATATTAGCACGGTTTTCAATTGAGTGTCGAAAGTAATTTGCGTTTTGCTTTGCTTTTGCTCTACTTTGCTCTTTGATTTGTTAAAACGTATCGCGCCACTTTCCCGACCAATCAGAAGTAAAACTCAGACCAATCCCGACTTGCTCGCACGTGTTTTCCCGCGCTTAGCGCCTGTTATATGTATTTGCTTCGTGTTCTGATTGGTTCATTGGATAATTTGTGTTTTTGTGTTTTTGATTGGCTGGGGTAATTACTTTGGTTTTGGTTTTATGACACTTATTGGAAAAGCGCTCAATTGTATGATTAATTGAATAAGCTACAGTAAGAAAACTTTTCTCAGAGCTTGATAAAAAAAATCCGTCTTGCTTTACTGTTTCCCTGTTTCAAAAACACAAACCATTTAACTGATAACTTTAAAGAGAAGATTAAGGTTGACGTTCGGCAGAATTAAATGGCGAGAGGAAAGGGTAGGAAAATTTTCATCAGTTACTAACACCCAGTTGCTTAATTTATTCGGCGCTATGTATTACATTTTCCATTGTAATTGCTGACATCCAGTTTTGTTGTTGTTGTTGTTGTTTTTTAAGTAACCAAATCCTTTTGCTCAACAGGGCGTCAACCGCTGCTATACTTCGAAGAATGGGAAGTTGGTTGACTTCAAAAAGTATGGCGCATCATCAAAATGCAAGACTGACGAACGTGGCCACGGCGTTGGGATGAATGCCAAAACAAACTTTGTTTACACTAGCTACTGATATGTACAAGATGGGGACAACAGTATGACTGCGATGCTTAAAGGGAACCTCCACTGTTACAACTAATTGACGTTTAATTGTTAGAAAAAAATCTAAATTTTAATTCTTTACCTTAACAAGCGGAAGAACGATTTAGTGTACCAAAAAGTTGAATTTCCTCGGGCAGCCATTTTGAATTTTTATGACGTCGTATGGTTGTCACTGTTGTTAAGAAGTAACTTTTTTTTGTATGCAGCAATATGGGCAACCGTATGACGTACTAAAATCAAAATCAGCAGCGCGGTAGAAATTCAAAAGTTAAAATAGGTGGTTTTCATGTCCAATATTTTTCACATTAAAACCTTTTTCACCACATGTTAACTTAAAGAATTGGAATTTAGGCTTTATCTCCAAAATTTAATGTTCCATTTAATCCGTTCCATATATTAAGGCTTCACCCAATGAAAGAGGTGCTCGTAGGAAATTTTGAACCTCTAAGAATCCTTCAACAGCACTAGCAGTGCTTGTTGTGGACGCCGGTCAATTTTGACAAGTTGTTATACGTTTTCTGTTAACGTTTGTTTTGGCCTACTCCTTTCCCACGTAGGCTAGTCTTTACTATGGTCTTGTTAGAGGTCCTCGTCACTTTTGCAGGGGGTATACCCCCAGGGAGGGGGGGGGGAACGGTCTTCTGACTGCAATCCATTTGGGCATATTTCTATAAGGTATGGGGAAAGGGTGTCAATTTAAAAGTCCAACACGATATTGCTTACTAATAAAGACCTAAAAAGGAATCAAAATGATAAAAATCCAAGAATCCAGATAAGACTACGCATTTCGGTTTTGAGACAGTTGGTTTTGTTTGTTTGTTTGTTTGTTGTTTTTTTTGCCGGCTTTACCAGATGTCGTTCTAGTCTAAATGTGGCCCATCGTTTTCTTTTTCCAGGTAAACAGGAAACGTATTAAAGGAATGACGATCGATGAGACATGCTAAATGGACCAGTAACAGACAGCAAAGAAGTTTTTTCTCCGAAAAACTCAATATGGATGCTAAAAGCCTGGGATAACTGAGGGTTTTAATTAATTAATGGGTTCTTTGTTTTTATTTTGTTTTGCAGTTAACGTTTCTTGTGCAACGAGGAAGAGCTAAAGGATGTTAAAATAAAGCAAGGGTTCTAAATGGAAGTTGTCGTCTCTGTAGTGAGGCCGCAATTTTGTACATTTTTCGTTAATCATTTCTTGACGATTAGAAATGACCACTGAAAACAACAAAGAGCGCCAACAGTGCTAGTGGTCAGTGGTCAGTCTGGAAGCGCGTACGAGGTAGTTCTCAACATCTTTCATGTGGCATATGTTTGGGCAGTGGTTGGAGTTTTTTCAACCGGCGTTGTTCACCGAGAGGTTTCTCAGGAAGTCCCCCCTCCCTCCCTCCCCCCCTTTTCTTTTTCCTCTGATCTTGTGTAGGGGTTCATGGCTGGTTTTCGGGGAAATGCCAGCTATGGGGGCGTTATTCAAACTAGGGGCTGGCTGTCAAACGTGGAAGCCCCTGGACATTCCAGGAACCCAACACCCAGGCGATGCAGTTGTTAATGGAAGGCATTAACTCAGAACAGGGACTAACATTAAACTCAGTGGTTTATTACTAGATAAAATCCATACCAGAGCTAAAAGATAACACTTCAATCACTCCAACACCCATTCCACCATTTACAGAAAACATAGCACCTGCTACTATGTCACGATCAACATCACATTCGCAAATGACTACACTCGCACACTCTCATTAAACTAAAACCACTGATCTATTTATAGTGGGGTAATATAAAATTCTTAAGTTTTGTACGCCTGCTGCCTAACAAACTAATCACTAATCAGTTTCAACTAAGTAAACATTCTTACACAAAAAAGTACAGTGCGACTGTATTGAGGGTTCAGGAGTAACCCTGTCTGAAAAGGCTCTGTTTCGAATTGCCCAGGAAGCTTTACTTAATTACATTAGAGACAGAACAAACGTTCTAATCACACTTCAATTATGATACACACGTTTGCGATTGACTTACGATCTATGCCGACAATTTTCCAGCTAAACAGTACATTTCCTAGTCGTTGGCAGATCAGAAGATTAAAGACTATTAGAAAACAGAGCAGCACAATTTTACATCACCCCACATTACTTAACAGTTACACAATTACTTACGTCTATCTAGTACCCAATACAATTTAATTTCTATTATGTTTAATCCAGTGACTGAGTTTAAAGAGAAAGTGTAATTGAGGGTCCACTTTTAACTTTACACACCAACATAAAACCCTCAAGTCTCCTCTAACCTGCAAAATTCACAGTGCTACCGACTAGCGGCATTCAACGGCCTCAAAAGGAAACACTCCAGACAACCCTGGAGTTATGAATTCCCACCTAACAGCGGCTACTGAAGCTGCTAGAGCAACTTCGCTCCTTCATGCATGTATCCCGCAACGACACTTTCCCTTTGTTTAAACATGGACTAAATGATGCTTAGTTAAACAACTAGATGGAGCGTTACAAGAACAGATTTTTAACATTATCTTTCGCCTTGCCTCGTGAAAAGCTTCCGTGTTTTCATTTTATAACACTAAGCTTCAAACGTCTGTCACTTCACAAAACTCTGTCTTCATTGACAGTTGATCAGAGCTACTAATCCGCAGATGACCAGTCCGCGTCTCCGTTTAATACATAACGATTTTTTTTTAGTATTCCTCATTTCAAGTTCCAAAAAAATAGCGGACGAACAAAAAAAATAATGATAATAGCTTTAATGTTTGAGAGAAAACATATTTCTTATAATTGCTGAAAAAATACTAGACGAAACTAATTAAAAGTAAGTACTAATGCCCCATCTTAAGAAACCCCTTATCACTTTCCCTTCGCCAATAACATTTTTAGAAAACCTTGAAATCCATGTCAGGGACAATCGCTCAAACAAGTCCTTTTTTAGTCATACTATAAATAAAATTAAGAAATCAAAGATAAAAAATGTTCCCCACCGATTAAAAACCAACTTGACCGAAGGTCCGCACGATTAAAGGTAATAACAAAATCAATGGTAACCACATTCAATTCAGTACCCTTCACCAAATTTTCTAAATCACATCACCTGGTGTGCCCTAAAGTTTTAGTCCGAATCTCTACGGAAACATCCTTTCCTAATTGGTGGACTAAGTTTATTCCTAGACCAATCAAGGTTTTACACCACTGATTACTGACAGTAGAACTTCCCTACACAGCTGCCTCTTCATGGTTAAAGAGGTACTTTTCTCCTCTATACCTTAGCTTCCAATGAGCGTCCACCTCTATACCAAACAAAACCTAACCCAAGTAACGTGGGCGGCCATCACTAGGAGGTTGTTGTTGTTTTTGTTTTTTTTACGTTTTGGCCTCAGGTGGTGTGTAAAAAGGCCGCGTTTTCCATGTTGTTGTTGTTGTTGTCGTCGTCATCTTTGTTATTTTTGTTGTTGTTTTTGTTCTCGTTGTTGCTGTTGTTATTTTTGTTGTTGTCGTGGTAGTAGTTGTTGTAGTTCTGTTGTTGTTATTGTTCTTGAAGTTGTTACATGATGCATGCCGGCATCCCAATATAATAAGTTAACTTAAATCTTTACAAGAAACTACAGATTAATATACACTAGAAGATTTAAAACTAACCTGCGCTTTTAAAGCTATTAGTACTTAAAGTACTTGGTTTTAAAATATAATTAAAACCAATACTTAAAATGAAATACCACCAGTTACATTAAATAGTCAATCTTCGTCAGTGTTTCGAAGATTCAAATGAAGTCTCAAAACTCACGCGCCAGTATGAATGCCACAACTAACATGTACATTGCAATGTTCGACGTCAACTAGAGAAATTTCCGTGGAAATTCGGAATCTCGCAACAAATGTTCCATTCTTTGCAATTTTTTCATTCCAACGGACGCGTAGACTCGGAAAATGATTAAAACTTTGAAATACTGTCATTTCCGAAATGTCCTTACCCTCCTTTTCATAACGAAGACTGGCGCACACCTTTTCTTATGGAAAACAATTTTCATTCACATGCAAAGAAACTCGTTTTCATATGAAAAGTTGTTAACCACGCCTCGCTTTAAAAACGAGGGTGAAGACAGTTCGGAAATGGCCCACTGTTACTCACTCAAAAGGTCCCTCTTACCAACCCCTCACCCCACCCCCCTCACACGCACACACACACACACCCGTCACCACAACCACGTATATTGTTAGGTTCCTTCCCAACAATTAGCCAGTATATGCCTTTATACACCTGGCCCCAGTTGTTCACAGAGTGGTAACTTTAACCAGTGAATACGTATCAAGAAATGGTCTATTGTACAGGATCAAATTGGCACAAACAGTAGCCTTTTATTCGCACGAACTATCGCTATCCAAGGAAGCAATTTTCCTTCATCTTACATATTTGGCCAGATGTTTTCAAGGCCGCACAGATACACTCTTGCTCTTTTCATAAATCATAGGGCTATATAGAGATTTTCCCACATGTTGTATCTGCTGGGTTACAGCTTATCCAGTGGATAAAGTTATACGCTCTTTAAACAACTGGGGCCTGAATGCTAAGGAACAACTTGGGGTGAAGTGTCTTTCCTAAGGACACAACACGACGGGCAACCAGACCAGTCTCAAGCCAGCGACCTTCAGATCACAAGTCCGATTGACGGTGTTAACCAGTAGACCAGCGCTCCTCCAAAAACTTAACCTATTCTCCGTTCATAAGGGAGCTTTAATTAACAATTAATTATTGTACGACTAACCAATTCGATAATCCATTCCAGCTGTCCCACTTTGCCGGCAAATTGTGGACAGTTTAGGACTTAGAAGAGAATAACGCTATAATTATACTTGTAATCAAATAAATAAAAAATAGTAATGAACACAACGGCCGAAATAAAAACAATTATGCTGTCAATTTAAGGCCTTGAGAAACTAAACCCAGTCGTTATCATATTTGTGACGACCGGCTAAAAATATATACATATATATTCCAGCACAACGAAGACTAGCAGACCCTGAGGTTATACTAACTGAAACAACAGGAACCGTACACCCAAAACTCGCACGTAAATAGCTGTTAAATAAGTAGATTCTTAAAAACTTATGGGCGACGTTGTGAGTATGACGACCCTGTGTCAGCTTCACGTATTTGTGTACCTCTGTCCCAGGCTAAAATAAGAAGTAGTCACTTAACATGCAGTCAGAATGAGATACTATAATAATCTAATATAAATATAATCTAATAATCTAATATAAATAGGTAGGCTTACAACAGGTGATAGTTCACACGAAAAAAATGATCTATACAAAGCTTACTGCCCAGTTTCTGTTTTTCCTAGAGTGACCTACGTGCAAACCCCTTATACATGTCAAAGTAGAGTGTATCTAGAATTTTCTTTGGAAAAACTACCACTGCATTTAAATCCATATAAAATCTGGAAAGGAATGTGTATTCAACTACCGGAACGTAGAATCGATTGATATAGCCTCATCAGAGACGAACTCCTCCGCCAGCAGTTGAGTTCGCCTGTAGTGGAGGCTATTACTTAAAATTAATGGACCTGTGTATTGTATGTGTGAAAAGACTGCATGCCACTGACAGTAGAAGAGATCGGAAGTGTAGGATAGCATCACAGCTAGAGTAGCCTCGAACAGCGATATACAATTGCTCAATTTACAAACTTAAAGCCTGGGACGGGTAAATTGGTCACTGTTTGAGGTGACAGGAGTTCTATCGCAAGCTGAAAACTTTCTCCAGAAACGACTTATTCTTTTACCTTCACATAGGACTGACTGCGAGGTAGGCCTCTTGTCGCTCCCAAATAACCGACGGAAGAAATGTGGAAGGTGAGCTACCATGCCTCAAGCCGTGGCAGCATGGATATGGCGAGTTTCAACCCTGGCGGCTCTAGTTTCATGTTGGTTCCATAAGTTAATATTAATTTAAAAATTCGAAGATTGCTAGCGACCTTTGCTCAGAAGACAATTGCATCAAACTGTCTATAGGCATCTGAAAATACACCTTTTAGTTTAGGTTGCATACTCTGTCCCTTTCCAAACAGTACCATAAATGCACACAGTCCCAGTCTTGTTTCGATTTAAAACTACGTGTAATAAATGTATCAAAGATGTATACGTACTTACTAAATTTCATCAAAATGTAACTTTCCAATGGGAAAATCAGAAGTGATGAATGTACTCGAATTCCAGCACATAGTAGCCTTCACCTTCCGTCCAAATTGGTCTGGCTTCAGGATACATTAATGAGTTCAATTTTCATCGTGTTGGTCTTCTTGTCTGGCATGCCAGGACAAGTTGAGTTCACTACTGTAGAATGAAAAAACACAAAGATACCAAGTGTAACAGTTTCCGGCTTCCTGTGCGTTCACTTCTCATGTACTATAACTTTGACAAACATAGTCTCTTCATCAACAAAGACTTCACTGCGAAGGATTTCCAATGGAAAGGCAAATTGAGCAGCATCTTCTGGCACTTCATTCATTCCTCGAACCGGTCGTGTAAACGATGCATCTTGAGGATGTGGTTGTAAATGCACAACTACATCATTACCTGTATTCACACCTTGCCCCATCAACTTGAATTCGATGTGACGAGAAAATGGCCACTGAAGAATTTTATCATATTCGCCTTTCATCAGAACGAAATAGAAGGACATTTTTGCGCCCCATTCTCGTCCATGACCATTCAAATACAGGTGGACGCGTGCTTTATAACCACTGCGACTAGTATAAAAGGGAGGGCTAGCGAGAAAGCTGTCTGGGTTGCCTCTAGCCTCGGCCCATTTCTGAGACACATCTGAAATTATCCACACCAACTCCCCATTGTATGAGTGCACTTCATTCTGGCAGCGCAATTCCTGGACACTGCGTGAGAGAGTACCACAGCATGCTCGGGTGAATCCTAACTGGTCGTGAACATTGTTATTCCGAAGCTCAGCTTGGGTTTCGTCTGCTTCTACACGACTCTTCAACTCAGCAATTTGTTGCCTTAGTGCTGTATTTGTGGCCTGTACTTCTTCAAACCTTTTTCCCACTTGTGCTAGAGCGTGAAACAAAGTCCTCACATCTTCCTTTACCTCGACAAGCTGACAATGTTGGGTGCTCAAGGCCCACTTATGAGCTGCGATTTCCGATTCAGCTGCAACAAGGCCTTGCTTCAAGTCGCTACTTGTAGTTGGGGGGCGGCATTCTTCAGCACTGTGTAGGAGATTGGCTTCTACAAGGCGTTGCAACAAAAGCAAATGTACAGAGAAACCTTCCATCAAATGGTTGTCTAGTGTTGCTTGGTCCATTAATTCCTGGTCAGTACATACAAATTATGAATTAAAAAGTAGTTAGTTTTGTTTTCCCAAGAATCAAGATTTTAACTAGTTTCCTGAGGAACGAGTCATCAACTGCTTTATTATATATTAACAAACAATACAGAAAACTAGAGACTTCCTAAGCAAAACGAAACCAGTCTGATCAAAACATGTTGATTCTTACAAAAGCGCTTGGCTATTTCAGTTTTAAATCTATTGATGACTTTATTATGGTTAGCCTGATATAAATGTTACAAAAATATAGATGAGTAAAATGGCAGGAATACCATAAAAGTTAATACCAGCGAGATCATCATTTAGACATTAAACTCTACTTGGAACGACAAAACGTTTACCGCCGAATTTCTGGAAAACAGTCCAGAATCACTGAATGTACAGTGTTGAAAGTAAAAGCACAAAGACTTTGCAGAATGACACGTGGGATGAGGTGCGGAATGACATGCAAAAACAAAAGACGTGAATATTAAAAAAGTAACATGCCAGCCTTTTTTCCCTCCATTGACTCCAAGCGATGCCTCTTTGTGTGAAATTGCGGGTAAAATCAGTTGGTTGCCACGAAATCTCGAAAAATTTTAGCAAAATGCAGCACACAGTAGACTTCTTTGTTTTCAATGAAGACCGGAAATTTCTTTTTTCAGGCTCTAAGTATTAATATAACTGCGATATCTCCTTCTCTTCGAATCTTTCTCCTTCAGTTCAAAATACAGTCAAAGCTCTCGTAAGCGACCACCTCGAGAATTCAGAAAAGTGGTCGCAACGAGAGCTGGTCGCTTACGAGGGTGGGCTCTTGTAAACGACCAAGTGGTAAAACAATAGAGGGTGGTCACTTACGAGAGCTTTCAACATAAAGCCTGGCACATGTTGATGGTTACTAATACAGTAAAACCTGTATTAAGCAAACCTGCATTAAACGGTCACCCTCTATGAAGCGGTCACTTGTCAAAGTCCCGGAAATCGCTTCCCTTATAGGCCCCAGTTGTTCAAAAGTAGGATAGCGCTATCCAACGGATAAATCACTATCCAGTGGATAAGTGTTAGGGAAACCAATTGCGTTATCCACTGGATGGAGATTTATCTGGTAGATAGCGCTATCCAACTTTTGAACAACTGGGGCCAGTACTGTAAACTCAACCTCTATTAAGCGGGCACCTCTATTAAGCGGTCGCGGTCACCCTTTCCAAGGTCCCACAGAGCTGTTTCTATTGTTTCGATCTGTATTCAACGGTCACTTTGTACAAGAAAATAATTTGAAGACATCGAACGTAATAGGAAATGACATTTTAATGAAAGCAAAGTGTGAAAGCAAAGTCAGAATCTACGGACTTCCATGGAGCACATAACAAACATGGTGCAAGTTCGTTTACAATAACCTTATTATAAACATTGTACGTCAAATTCTTTTTTCATTAGGCTCTCTTTTAACTAATTGCATGAAAAGTATTTGTCATTGCTTCTTACAGAACCGAGTAAGCGCTTCTGTCTGATTTCCAGTAAAGTATTTAGCCAAAGACCGGAGAGTAAAAAGACCACATGAATACAGTACACATGAACAAGACAGTTTATTGATAGTTCTCTTTGTTGCCCCCTTTCACATCGTTACTGTTGGTGTTTCTAATATAGCCATGTGCGTGCTTCTTATGATGGAACTGTACACTATGTGATCAAATAAGAACCAAAATGCTGTTTTTAACATGTATTTCGTGGAATTTTCTAAAACCTGTCTTTTAAAAGCGGTCAACCTGTATCAAGCCATTCCCCGTGGGCGACCGCTTAATACAGGTTTAACTGTAGTATCGTAGTAACGATATTAAATAGTTTATCATTGCCTATTACAGGAAAGTTCGCGAATGTACAGGTCAATGAACTACTGGCGCTTCATCAAGACGTGTATGCTTTTATTAAAGCGTTGACTAAGTGGTCAATTACGAGAACCCAAAAACAAAGGAAAAGACCAGTCAGTAATTCATGAAAGTGGTCGCGGTAGCTTATGGGAACGGTCGCTTACGAGGGCTTTTAATTACAGAGTTTAAGTGGTAATTCAAACTGGGTTTCACAATGCTGGTCGTAACTAGAGTTGGTCGCCTAAGAGAGTGGTCGCAATGAGAGCTTCGACCGTACACTTTTTAGCGGAGCTCCTTTGCAGCCGAAAGCCGCAGGGCAGAGCACATTGGGTAAGGAAATTTGGTAACCTATCAATCCAAGAAATTTTGATTCTGACGTCAACGTACGCCCGCCTGTACAACCGTACAGACTCTGGGGTAGGGGAAAGGGAGTCCCAAGGCAACCCAACGGGAGGAGGAGAATGTCGTCTTTTCTTGGTGGGAAATTGCGCGGTGTTTTTGAGGAACCAGCGTTTTTCTTGGCGGGAAATCGCATGACCACCAAAAACAGTTTTTTTTTAAGCTTAAGCTTATCTAGCAAAACGATTGTTCGACAGTGTCGAAGTTTTAAACTTGAGGAAAAATATCTAATATCCATAAATTGAAAGAAAAAGTTTAAAAGGATACTCAGTTGTCTTTTTGGTGGAAGGCGAAAAGTTCAAGTTACGAAATTTGCCTTCGAGGACTTCATCTTTGAAGTGTTCTGCTGCGAACTCGGTCGGCACATCGCTTGATTTTGTAGAATCTGGCAGCGGTCCCGATGCCAAATATAGCAGAGCTAGTGCTTTCTGGTATTTTCTGTCCACAACAATGGTTTTTGCAGCGGTCCGAACACATTTTCCCAGGAAAAACACCCGCGTGTTTATCTCGATTGATTTACAGCCGGATAAGTATTAACATAAATTTTCTAAATGCAGTTAGCGTAGACTAGTGGTCATCCTAGATACTGGTGAAGCGCTGGTCCAGGGTTTGATTCTCAGAGGGGAACATTAATTTTGTTTCGTTTTTTTCTTTTCTTTTCTTTTTCTTTTTTCCTTTTTTTTTGACGACTTCAGTGAGAGTATTTTCAGAAATTCATAAGTACCAACGAAAAAAAAATGTGGAGCTCCACTTTTAGGCTTAGCTAAATCTATATATTAAGTGAAATTATCTGTGTCATTTGATGGACATTGGGAGTACAAGGACATAATTTATAATTCCTTTTTTATGTTTTCTTTTTTGATTCATTTACGGAAAAATAAGCCTAGAAGCATGTTAAGCATGAGTTCATTCCCTTGACTTGTTGGGCAGTAATACGATACAACACAGTCTTCTATGATTTCGCTAGACATTTTTACTTGCTTTTTCCGACAACTGATTAAATGGAAATGGAAATCTTATTGATCTGTTTGCTTTTTCTGGAGTTCTCTGGAAAAATAGTCACTGAGAAAAAAACTTGCACATAAACAAAGTAAACCTAAGTTTGCTTTTTTAACTACTGCGGGTTTCAGCCGACATTCAAAAACTCATTAATAATTCATTAAGAAAATACAAAGGAAATTAATGTTTAATGAGTGTCTTTATATGTGATAAAGACACGGCTAAATTTTATGTCCAATTTTCATGGCCAAAATAACCCAAAATCTAAACATCAGTGCAAGAATGAAAAGATCTACATCAGAGGTTTTTGAAGCCGTTCAATAAACTCGCAGTTCGTGCTTTATCAAGTCTAAAACTCTCGGCTTCGCCTCGTGTTTTAAACTTGATAAAGCACTCCTGCTCGTTGATTAAACATTACATAACACACATACACCTAACAGCATGAAGGCCTTTATTTGTATCGCATATTAAAACGATACCTGCCTTTAAGAAACACTAGAACCGCTTAAGTTTGTCTGGAAGGTTTGTTTTCATTTTTGAACAATTTTCATAGGGGAATGAGAAATTCCAGCCGACTGCGTAAGGTACACTCAAAGTGCGCGTCACTGACGCTCTGCTGTTTAAAAAAGAAAGGCAGAAATGAAACACTTTCACGTTCGGAAAGATCCGCAAGCAGACTATATGAATCTAGTTTAGTTATTTTAGTTTAGTTTAACTCAGAAATCTAGTTTAGTTAACTCAGAAAGGGGAGTAATAAAGCAAGGGAAAACCAAAGTTTCAACCGGACATCACACTTCGTGCTTGTCATTTTGACGGTGTGATCTGAAAAGTACAGAAAATGGCGTGTAAAACGTTTTTTTTTCCACATGTCTGAGATTCTGCACGCCATTCCACACGGCAGTATGCCATTCACCGAAAGTACAGGCACTGTTCATTGTACACAAGATAACATGGCAAGGATTAACTTACGTCATGCTGGCAGCCACGCTGTCTGAAAGGGCAGTATTTTCTAGGGCAATCTCCATTAATTGCATCAGTGTGACACTTCATCTGCAGATAGGAAAAACAAACAAAGTCGTCATGTTATAATTTTAGCACGTCATTTTGGAGGGGCTACAAGACACGCTGGTGTACAGTGTAGCCTAGTAATTGCTTCATTACATACAGTAGTTTTCAACTGAGTGTCGAAAGTGATTCGCGTTCGGTTTGGTTTTGCTTTACTTCGCTCTGTCATTAAAAAAAACAAACTCGCACCACTTTCTCAAACAATAAGACAAACCAAAACCAGTTGTGTCTTTGGCGCACGCTTTTTTTTCCCGCATTTTTTCGAGTTCTGATTGGTTAATTCGGAAATTTGTGTTTGTAATGATTGGCTGAAATAATAATGTGGTTGTGGTTTTACGACACTCAACTGAAAAGCGTTCTAGTTTATTGCATGCATTATTGATCACAATTATATTGAACCTTCCGCCAGCCACAAATCTTCACCGGTATTGACAAAAATTAATTTTTAGCAAATGTCCAATGGTTTATTATGATCATGCTAAGTTTGTCTAAAATGTGGAGGGGGTGAATAGGGATAAGTAATCCGCTAATTCGCTACAATTGTGCTAGAATGTTCGAAGCAAATTCGGAGCGCACCTTGAAGGTCTCCTGTATGGTAGGTGAGCTAATCAAATGCCCTTGTTTGACGCCCATTGGGAATTGTGATTGGCGGGCTGAGGCCCTCAGCCTCAACTTTTAGCATCGCTCCGTGTTTAAAGTATGTCGCATGTCCTCAACCTTGCAATATAATGCGATTGTATAATAAAGTTTTCATTCAGCTTTAGGTGACAAGCACAAAGAGGATTGTGCACGTAAATGAAAAAGACTCATTGTAAGTCCCTCAAAACATAAAGAGACAAAATTAAATAACTAACCTGGCTTCTTCGTATATTTTCTTTGCCACAAGTAGTGCAGTTCACAGGAACTCCTGGACACGTCATTAAGTGGTTCTACAGGAATAAAAGAAGAAGCATTTAAACAAACGGGGACGGCTATTTCTAGAGTTATTTTTGTAGAGTTAGGGCGTAGAGTTAGAGTTGGGGTTAGGGTTTATGCTTAGGGTTAGGGTTAGGGTTAAATCTTGAATTCAGGATTTTGTTTTTTTCAAAATCTTGAATTCAGGATTTTAGCTATCCAAAATCGTGAATTCAGGATTTTGGCTCTAACTCTATGTCATAACTCTACGGAAATAACTCTGTTGCTAGTTTACCTCCAAACAAACAAGGCAAAACTGCCTTTTTTATTTCATAGATTTAACAGATGGAACTGAGACCATCGCAGTTCTGTACACAACCAAAGTAGGTACAAAAAAAAAGTGAAAAAATTCAGGCTTGAACGGGATTCAAACCCATGTCCCTGCGACACCGGTTCAGCGTACTTACCAGCTGCGCTATCAGTCAAGCCAAATGGGAACTGGTCAATGTTCACGGGTATATTACGAACTCACTAAACTTTTATGGTTGTGTACGCAAAGTTGCGTATACAACTGCGGTGGTCATCCATCTAATAAATCTTTATTTCGCACTTCACATATACGATTTTTCATATATGCCAATTTTACTTGTAAAATAGAGTTAACTACTTGGAGCTTACGGTGCCCCTATTGCACCAGTGTTATGTTCTGCTGTATTAGCCATTCAGCAACTGTCAACACAACTTTATCACGTAAGGAGCTTGCGTTGCATGGGTCCTTTACAAGAGATCCTTTGTATTTCATGATCATGAACTGCATTCCTTTTGAGACTTGTTAAAGACACATTGTTAGTGCTCTGTAATAGATACTAGTTATCCTTATATCAGCTAGATTCATTTCAAAGCTCCTTTGTTACCATTTCGTGTACACGTTGCATTTTGTTCACTAGTAGTTTACTAGGCGCTAAATTTGTATTTGTTTCTTTCCCACCCATCCCTAACCCCTCGTCAATAAAGCTGGACTACTGGCTTG
>Ga0126336_10000210_pt1 | contig 19488 bp, 10 predicted proteins | sample SidCmetagenome_FD_92530 | JGI IMG/M metagenome (GOLD analysis project Ga0126336, IMG submission 92530) | Coral microbial communities from El Islote,Puerto Morelos, Mexico - Siderastrea C C metagenome | ecosystem: Host-associated > Invertebrates > Cnidaria > Coral | place: El Islote,Puerto... | reverse complement strand
GAGTGCTTTTGTCGAGCTCCGTTGAAAAGTCTCTTCGTTTCTCACCCGCCAGCCTTGCTTCGCTATATAAAGGACAGAACATACGGTACTAATCAGCGAAATTTAAAACTTGTGTAAATAGCTTCCAGGACAGTCAAGACACATCAACACACATTTCAACTTGTCCGTTTATTATATTTAGACTGTCAATGAAATCTTCTAGTACACATACTGCCAATTTGGGCTGCCTGTGCTCAATGTAGCAGGAAATAGCATCTGGTAGTGAAGAAACGTCTTAAGTATTAAATGAGATTATCACGCGTTACTGTACCGGTGGCGTGGTTTGCTGCCATAAATATGTTATATTATTAAATCAGAAATGATTTTTCTATTCAAGTTTTTAACCACAACCAAAACATTTTACCGAGCCATCTGCCTTGGTTGCCTCCATACTGGCTACGGGCCTGAGTGTGTGAGGTTCACGATCCGAATGATCTATACGGACCGAAACCTTAGACTCACGGTCCTCTACGGTGCTGGTGTATTGGATATCCCCCCTGACCTTACATGGTTGTCTACATCATTGCACTTAATTAAACTAACACTTGTGGCATTTGACAGTGCTGCAGATGCATCCCCTAAATAGGTTTTAATATTTGTACGTGGTTTAAAGGATAACATGAGATTAAATAACATTAACATTGTATAATTATGTAGCCTTATTCCATGCGATTGTTGCATTTCAGATATTATACGAAACGTGATCGTGCATTCCACGCCGAAGTGCAAAGCACCACCCACCCCTCCCAATCCCACGGTGAGAGCAACTGTTCGCTAAGTGAATTATTATTCTGCCGGTTTTTAAGGCAGGTCATTGCTTTTTTCTTTCGCCGGAGAAACTAATACGAAAATACTAAGATACATACTACCAACTCTTCCCTCCCCAAGTTGTGCCCCCCCCCCCTTGTGAAAAAATCTAGGTAGAGACATAGATGAACTTCCTTAGGACATCACGCCCTACTAATATGGCAAATTCTTTGAAAATTGCAACTATCCCCCCAAGTGCAAAATTCTCCCCCCTAACAGAAATCTGCCGGGGCCCATAGTTAGTTTTGTTCAGCAACGTAAGTACTATTACCATGCCAAATTTGGTGCTGTTACCCCTAAGTGCACAATTTTTTCACAAAACGGCCAAACCCCTCCCCCCAAGGGCACATTGTGCCTCCTTCCCGTGTGCATTTGGATAGGGTCCATAGCTGAAAATGATCAGTCCATCTAGTATTATCATTGTGCGGAGTTTGATGCATTTACCCCGAAGTGCACAATTCGGCAATTTTTTTGCACCATATGGCTGGACTAGTTTTGGTTTTACGAGCTTGTTCTTACGATACTAATTATGAGAATATCACAGGAAACTACTGACAAAAGTTTGTATTTCGAAAAGAAAATATAAACATTTGTTTTAACTAAAAGTACTTTTATGGGTCTGATATCAGTGAATAAAGCACTGACTCCACACCACTTCTCCTCAATCACTGTTTCTTAATTTATGTCGAAAATATACACGTACGTACGATAAGATGCAATTTAACAAATCAAAATTAAAATCATTACTCCGCTCTAATTTGCCGTTCTTAAATCTGTCGTTCTCCAATTACTCTATTTTGGCTTCTTGTCTCAATAATTTTTGTTATCTAAAACCTTTTCGGAATGGACGACAACTTGCTTCACTTAGTGCTGTCGAAAAATCTACCAACCTTAAGGGTTTCTCCACACCTTACATCCGTTCGCTGTTTCGTTGTCCTCTTCACAAAATCGTTCTGCCCTTTCTCTTCAGTTTCTTTTGGCACGTGTGGCTGGAGCTCTACTAAATTCTGTCGCACTTAACAGTCAACACAATTACCCCTCCATTTCTTTTTATAAGAGACATTGCAAGGTCGGTAAATTTTAGATATTTTGGGGGCCTAAATTGCCATACAAGGGATCAAACTTTAAACGGCTGCAAGGTGAGCACATAAGTTCAAAAAGACAAAATAATACCGATTTGATCACTTGATTATGACCAATTTTATGACCAACTTTCAGCCGGCAATTTGAGAGAAGGTTGTTTCCGACCATTTCTAAAAATCATTGGACCTCTCATAGTCTGGCTTTTGACTACTCATAGGACATTTAGGAAAGCAGGTATATCAGAGGATAGTGAGGGAGCCTGAAATATTTCCGAAAAATGAATGGCTGGCCGATAAGCGAAGTTTCGAATGCTGCTGTAAAATTGTGAGGACAATATTTCAAATATGGGCCTGATTATCATCCTTTGTATACCAGCTAGCCAGAAAGGGTCATTTACCATTAAACCTACCTTTTTATGTCTTTCTTCAGAAAACAGCTTCTATGGCTTTATCAAGGGCGAAATCTCTGTTCTTATTATGCAACGTTTTGGCTGTGGCCACGTTTTTGATAGTGCAGTTATTATTTCTCAATTTGAAACCAATCGTGAAAGATCTTCCAAATACACCGGAGCCAACGACGACGACCCAGTTTCTCAACGCGCCGAAGGCAAAGGTAACAACTACAAAGTTATTACTGTAAATGGTTTGAACCCAGGGGCCTTATTCTCGAAACTCCCGATAACTTTCCGGGCCCGAAAACTATGTTAGGTTCACAAAATTCTGCAATAGCTATACAATTTTTATTGATTTTGAAAGCTAAATTTAAGGCCGTGGGTGATAAGCTGCTCATAAATAAATTTATGAGGCAAAATTTTGGTGGAGGTCTTACGTTAAAAAACTTTATATCTTGAACGTTCGGGAGCCGATTCCATTGAAACTTAAAAGAGAGCTCCGGGAATGGTGGAAGTGCAACAAGCGTGTTTTTACGTTGATAGATCGCGCTTCTTTGCGACGCTATGAACTCCCAAAGTTAAGATTTTGTAAAGCGCAACTCTGTGTCCTAGTTTTCTCCTCGTGGAGAAGACAACACTTCTTGATTTTACCACTTATTGATCAATCAAAACCTGTATTGTGTCACAACAGAAGCCGATTATAGGATTTCGGGTTCAATTGAAAGTTGTAAGCTTTTAAATGAGTAAAATCGTCCTTGTTTAAATTTGAAGACTTCAATATTTTATTTAAAGCCTGTTTGAAAAAATTGCTTCTGTTGTGACAATCTACTATACACCTAGTTTATCTGCCTGTTGTGTCAGTTCAGGAAGTTCTATATCCGCGCTGTATTTTTAGACACAAAATTGGTGGTTTTAGGGATTCCCAATGTTTAAGGTAAGATTATGCTAATTATGGAAATCAAATATTATAGCAGCTATTGTCCACAGTCCAGAAAAGAACAATACCTTGCAATTTAGAGATCGTAAATATTTGGATCGAAGAACATAAACTAGGCGTTTCCGAAGTATTTTAGTTTTTGTTTTGTTTTGTTGGAAAAAAGTTTCTATTAACGTTTGAACGTAAAAAAAGTCGGATTTCCACAGTATTTTCACAAGATATCTGATGTGGCACACGATTTAACGCACGTGCAATTATTGATTCAGAAACTAAAAGTTTTACTGAAGAGCCTGTTCATAAATATTTCGGGCAACGTTGCTATCATTCGTCGCACGTCTTGCATATGCTTTAAATAAATGAATACTGATGACCTAGTTTATCACCTGCGGCCTTAAATCTTTATAATTTTGTGAAGCATAACGCAAAGTTTGCGCCAATCATTTCCATTAGCTAAAAAATACTTACCAGACCCGGAAAGATATCGGGAGCAGGGCGGAAAAAGGTTGGGCGATAAAACGAGCGTGTCCCAGCAAAAAGGTGTGATGCAGTGGACTGGGATCAAATTAGGTGCTAGATCAAAATGATTGCATGCTTAGGTTTCCTCCATAATCCTGATAATCTATTAAGTTCCCGAAAAACGCTGACTTTGGGTTATCTTTTCTTTGTCTTATCCGCCTTGATCGATGCTAAAAAACTGCCTAAAAACTTTTAAAAAACGAGCAGAGTAAAGTAAAAAGATGGAAAATGGCGTTTGCATGACGCGTGGCATGACGCATATTCATAATGCGTGCAGCTCGTGCAAGGTTAATCAAGACACTTCCCAGGTTAATTAATTAATTAAATCCACAACAACACCGCACTTCTTCTTCTTTTTTCCCAAAACCTCTCCTATGTTTGTCTGTTTCTTTACGAACTACCAATAGAATTGCTCCTCAGTTTAGACGGTTTTCTTTGCCATGTTTTTGTGAGATAAAGGGAGGAGAAATCTTCAAACTAAATTTCACTTTGAATTTTTTTACGTACAGTTGACGGCGCTGCGACAAATCATCGCCATGGCGCGTTGCAAGGAGGCAAAGTTTTAAGTTGCAAAACGCCACTATCTCCAAATATCTCCAGCTAATTTTTTATTATGCTATGTAAATTTATCGACCTTTAAAATATGTAAGACTTAGGGTGGAGTAATTTGGAGCTTTTGTAAAAGAGACGATGAAAGACAACCATGTCATGTTTTGCGGCAAGAGCAAGCATTCAACACCGTCAAGTTGAGCCCATTTTTAGCCAACTTACTGTGAAGAAGATTGGCTAATATGCACGTAGACATAAACGTTTTAAGCTGTGAGCCAGGACTGTGAAAAAACGTTTTAATCATAGTGCACGGCTGGCTGAAAAATAAAGAAGGAAAATGAGATTTCCAGTTGTTGAAAGGTAAATTTTGCCGGCTACCAAACGCACCGGAAGCGCGGAAAGAGCGCTCGTGCCAGGCCTTCTCCGCATCACACATCGTTTGAACAGCGGACTGCTCGTTTCATCGCCCAACCTTTTTCCGCCCTGATCGGGAGTTTCGAGAAACGCGCCCCAGGAGTCATGTCATAAGTCGGTAACTAATGATCGTCCGGGTGAGTGTAGTACTAAGAAGGACTGTCGGTGATGACATTGACCGACGTTTCGACAACCTGAGCGGAAGTCATCACCAGAGTCAAGTGAACTGTGAGTCGTCAGTAGATGTTATAAGTCATCTGATTGGAAACATGCTGTGGTAACACCTGTTCATAAGACAGGCTCCAAGACAGATCCTTCAAACTTTAGACCCATATCAGTTCTTTCTGTGTTCTCAAAGATGCTTGAGTATGCGGTTCATCAAATGGTCTACATGTACCTCCAAGAACATAGACTTCTATCCTCGCACCAATCTGGTTTTCGCCCCCTTCACTCAACTTCTACCTGTCTCACGCATGTAACTAACACCCTTCTTTATAACATCGATAACGGTTCAGAACGGTTATCTTACCGGGCTTGTTTTTTTTAGACTTAAGTAAGGCGTTTGACACTTTAGGCCACAATGTTATGTTAAACAAGTTATCCTTTTTCGACATCGTTCCACCGTACAATGGTTCTCCTCTTACCTAATTGGCCGCACCCAAAGCATCAGTGTAAATGGCACTATCTCTGAACCTATGCTGATTCAGTTTGGGGTCCCTCAAGGTAGCGTTCTAGGCCCACTCTTATTCATAATGTATATCAATGATCTGCCACTTGCTGTACGAGCATGTAGCGTAGAGCTCTACGCCGATGATACGCTTATTTTTTTTGCTGGTAAATCCGTTAGCGAAATTGAGTCTAGGCTTTCATCCGATCTAGATAGATTAATAAGTTGGAATGGGTCTAACCTCTTGACGGTTAATGTTTCCAAGACTAAAATAATGCTAATAGGTACCCACCAGAGGCTTAACGCAGTTAACAGTTTTTCGGTTACCACAGACAACACCAGTTTAGAAAGGGTGGATACTTTTAAATACCTTGGTGTAATTATGTATGAAACGTTGTCTTGGAAAGAGCATGTTAGCTCAATGGGTAAAAAAGATCTCTTCTAGATTAGCATTACTGCGTCGCGCTCGAAAAGCCCTACCAAAATCTACTTGTGTTACATTATATATCACGATGGTACTGCCTTTATTTGACTAGCTTAGACTAGCTTAATCGCCGTGCTGCATGTATAATCGAGGGCCATGCTGTTAAGTCTGACGAACTGTCTACTGTATTCGGCTGGCCTCATCTGCAAGCACGCCGTAACTTAAAACTGTTCTTGTTTACAAATGCATCAATAGAATAGCACCTTCACCTTCTTATCTGCTGAGTGAATTTAGGCACGCTCAACAAATCCACTCTCACGTCACCAGACAACGTGATCAGTTGAGATTGCCTTTGGCTAAAACCACCAAATACCAGGGCAGTTTTAGGATCAATGGTGCACGTGCCTATAATTCTTGATATCTAATGTTATGTCTGCAACGAACTATAACACGTACAAGTCCCTGGCGAAACGTCACTTCAAGCGCCAGTGTGTCCAGTTTTTTTAATTGTCGCGTGTCTCTATGTTTTATTAGTGTGCTACTGTCTGTATTGATTTTCTTTGTATCTGTTTATTCGTTTTTTGCAGGACTCTGTTTAAACTAGCTATTTTAATTGCTTAACCAGATGTTCCTTTATAGATAAATAAATTAATTAATTAATAAAAGTCTTTGGTTGTTGTCTTGATTGGTCGACGGTCTCCTGATCTTATTGGTCGTCGGTCAGTCAAGCCGTGATGCTTTGCCTGTGAAGACTGTAAAACGTGATTGGTGCGTTTTGATCCGTCTTTTGGTAGTCAAATGTCCGTTGGTCTATTGTTAGTAAAATAAGTCGGTTTGTCTATTGTTTGTTTTTTTTCTTAGTGTCGTCAATAAGACGTTAGTAAGGTGCAGGTAGCTCTTGGCAACGGTTCAGTGGTGTTTGCTGTGAGTTAGTAAACCAGCTTTCCACAGTGATTCGTTGATAGTCGATACTGTAACGCATCCAGCAGAGTGCCAGTCGATTCTGTGATTTGTTTTTAAATACCACCACCTACAGACTACTTAATGAATTTACTGAACCTTTGTCTTACTTCTACTTGCTTTCAGTACGACAGAGAATCGACTGGGATTCTGCTGGAGAGTCAGAGTCAGTTCAGAATAAGATTTAGAATAACAATAAGATTCAGAATTAGATATGCACGAACCGCATAACGAACCACGTAATCCAGCTAGTACAGCGACTGTATGGACTAAATTTTGCATGGAAATTCTGTCCACCTTAATCAGTGTGACAAGAATTTGTTTCTACCTTCAACCCTTCAGAGTTAAATATGTACTCAAATTTTGGATAAAGATGTGTAACGGGAAGAGAAAGTTTTTCTCTTCAGATTTTCATAAAGTTTCACGACTCTAGGAAACGCCCTCCGTTAATGCACTTCATTGAGTTTTTAAACAATGTTTTGATAAAAGTGGAGCTCAAAAGCTTTCATTGGATATTTGTTTCATTATGGACATCTGCTAACGTTAGATTATCACCTGGAATAGCATGCATACGAAACAGTGCCACATTAGTAAATGACTTGTTCTCGACAAAGTGTTTCTTCTCCTAAAGAAGTAACTCTCAGTTTTGCTTATGCAGGAGTCAAAGTGGAAAAGATGCAAAAGGCTTATTTGGGGCCAAGAAGAACTGAATACATCATTTATCACACCAGATGACTCAGAAATTCTCGACAGCTACAAGCCAGATGAAGAGTGCGCACATGTCTTACGGGTACGTTTTACACACCTCTCTGTGACCACAGAGGAACAGCAGTTACCAATCGCTTATGGCTTTACAATTCACAAAGGTGCACGTCTATTTGAACGAATTCTCCAAGCCATCTATATGCCTAACAATGTTTATTGCATTCACATCGACACGAAATCTCCCAAGATCTTCCATAAGGCCATTCAGGCTATGATACGCTGTCTGCCAAATGTATTTGTCGCAAAAAAAAGCACTAGAATCGATTGGGGACATTTTACCGTAGTTCAGGCACAAATAAATTGCATGGAGGAACTATTACAGTCAACAGTAAAATGGAAATACTACATTAGTTTAACTGGCCAGGATTTTCCACTTTACGACAACAGGCAAATTGTAAGAGCATTAAAACGTCTTAACAACACCAACAACATAGCAGCTGGTCCGATGCCTAAAAAAGAACAAGCTCGAACGAAAGTTGCCTGGGAATTAAAGAATCATCGTTTTTTCAAGACAGATAGAATAAAACCACAAGCACCAAACAATATTTCAATACGCAAAGGATCAACACACATCGTCGCCATAAGAGAATTTGTCGAATTTGTGCTTCACAGCCAGATAGGAAAAGACTTCATTGAATTCTTAAAGGACACTCTTATCCCGGATGAAACATTATATTCATCATTACATCAGCATCCTATGGCTCCTGGTGGTATCCAAGGAAAACAACCAACGTGGATACCACGTGCCTTGTATTGGCTTGGCAGTGAGGAAACCCGTCACCTTTGTCATGGGACCTGGATACGCGCCCTTTGCTGGATTTCTATTAAAGATTTGCGTTGGGCGTTTGGAGAAGAAAAGGCTGAGAAACTGTTTGTTCACAAGATCCCGTTTAATTTCGGCGACAGCTTACTAGAGTGCATTCTGTTGGGAAGGCAGGGAAGGGAATATCCCTCTCCTTTGTGGAAACAAGAACACAACACAAAAAGTTGATATTCACACGGTTTGACAGACATCCAAGACAGATTCTTGACTACTATTAAACAATTTATCCACGATAAATATATATGAGGTGACAAACAAACAACGATATATGTGGCGCCGAGTTGATTATAACCACCTCCTATTTGTGTTATAAAATTCTCACCTTTAGTTCAGCCGTTGCCGATTTTTTGAAATATTTTTAAGAAGAGAGGCCTCCTCCGATGAAAACTATTTGAAATCTATTTTTGGTTCTGTGTCATACGGCGTGGTTATTTTAAAGAGGACACCTCATTGGTCAGTTAGAGTGACGTCATGTAATTTTAGATTGTTGACATGGAAGCAACAGATAGAAATAGACCTTTGCAGCATGGGTACGAACTAATAATATATTTCAAATAATTATCATTGGGAACTGGGATTCACTTCTTAGTTCAGCCTCTCTTGTTTTAACAAACTTTTGCTTCGAGGCGAAACGTTTCGAACGCCGGTGCACTTGACATGGCATCTAATTTACTTATTAGGCAAAAAGAGGGCCCTTCGGTGATAAACTGTGCGTGGTGAATTATTGAAGAGGCTTGGAAATTCAGTAACTGAGACTAAAAAAGGTTACGATCTAGTAAAGAATGATGAAAAACCCATTTTTTTCTTCGACTAAATGAAACTTAAGTATTCAAACTAACATTTTCCGAAAGAAAGAGGTTTCAAACAAAAATCTTATCTTGTTTTCGTGAAAATGTGCCGAATTTGAATGAATTCATAGGTTATGTTAACTTGACGGATTTTGATTAAATTTGGCCAAAACATCCCTAGAATAAATTCGAACAAAACAGTTTCGGGGAACTTTTATACTCGAAATATTTTGGCTTTGGCAGCCCCTATGGGCCATATCATAACGCACCTCGCAATTTTTTACTGCTCAAACTTTACACATGGATATCTCAATAACGAATCAAAATGTCGAAAAAGCCTCAAACTTTTTTTTGTTGATTGCTGTTTTACACTGTATAGTTATTTTAACTGCTCCAGCGCCTACGTTCGATACAAGATAAATTCACTCAAATGACCCTCGGTGGTTTTGGCGTTTACTGGATCCTGCCACTCCCGAAAACAAAATATCAAAAAAAAAACAGGGGAAAGCAAAGATGGACACTAAACAAATCAAAAGAAAGGGAAAGAAAACTAGACAAAACATCGAAGAGAAAATATAGGGGCCTTAATACAAAACGCAAAACAAAGATTACGCATGCGTAGAACCTGTCCCGGGTCACGATACATTGGCTGACAACACTGCTGACAAACTGGACACGAGCATTGGATGTTTGTACTTAAGACAAAAACATAAACCTCCTTTAAAGCACAGGAAATCCAAGCTCTACTTGGTTTTATTTTGCATCTTTTTTTGTTTTTGGAGTTTTGATATGACTGATGACAATGAGTAATTTGAGTGTAGCGAGGATAATCTAATCTCTAATCTCACTCTAATTGTCTTTGTGGATGCACCAGTGGCTTTCAATAATGTTCTTGACTTCCGTATTTAGGAGCTCCGCTCTTAGGCTAGGCTATCTGGGTAAATTGGTTAAAGGTCGTCGGGTGAAAGTTTTGAGCTAAGGGTAATTCAGTGGTATTATAAAGACTTACAGCGAAATGGTGTTGACCGGTTTTTGTTTGAACACAGTTTTGTCCAGCTTGATACTTGGGAGCTCCCCTGTCAGTCTAGGCAAACTGTGTATGGTTGGGGATTTCGAACACAGGCTTACCTCTGATACAGCACACTGTCAAGCAATTTCGAGTGTTCCATCAAAAACAGACACTCAAATTTACCTCGAGGAAGCAAGCGGTTCGAGTTGTCGAAGGATCGAGTTATCGAACGTAAAATTTCAATAAAATAATAATGTATGAAGCAAATCCACGAGAAACCGATTTTGACTCGATTTTTATAAGCGAGGTTTGACGTAAGATTCATATTCACTTGAAATCTTTTATATACCTTTCTTCTTCGTTAAGAGCTATGCAAAAGATAATTATTATAGATTAACACCTGACAAATGAGTTATGATTTTGCATACCTGGGTAATACTTCTAGTATGAGGTATTTGTGGCCCGGCAACTGTAATATCGCTCTTTTGATTTGTCAACTTTCCCTTACTGCCTGAATGCGCGGTGCGCTTTTCGTCTTGTTGTGTATAAATATGCCCGGGTATTCTATGATAAACTGAGGTTGCTTTTTTCTGATGCGTGGGATATCAATTGAATATCACCAAAAAGTCTGTTAGTATTCTGGCTGATATAGCTTGTCGTAATGTTTTCATTTACTCTCAATACCTTTAGCTTCGCCTCTGTAGATTCAAAGACATCCAGCCGTGCGCGATATCGGAAGGGAGTCCACACGCAAAATTCCAAGATGGCGGCTCAAAATGGCGGCCTAACAACTAATTCCAACCCTCTCTTTCTCGGAAAGTAGCCATCACTGAGCCGTTATTCTGTAAATAACAACATAACAATACATAAGCTACACAATAACTGAAATAACAAGAAAAACTTTTTTGGACCTTTAGCCAATTGTACCACCTTAATATCGCTCGTACATACGGTAACAGTTCTAAATATATACCGAATGAGCAGTTGAGATCACAGACTGTCTTAATTTCTCTTTTTGCCGAGTTACGCCCAATGTATTCTAAAAATTATACTTCAAAGCCCTCTCTTTATATTGAAAATTCTTCAATTCAATTAGTCCAGCCATATGGTGCAAAAAAATTGCCGAATTGTGCACTTCGGGGTAAAAGCACCAAACTCGGCACAATGATAGTACAAGATGGACTGATCATTTTTAGCTATGAACCCCATCCAAATACACCCGGGGGGAACAATTTGCCCTAGGGGGTAGGGGTTTGGCCATTTTGTTCTAAGTCCACCTATATGGTGAAAAAATTGTGCGCTTAGGGGTAAAATTACCAAATTTGGCATGGTATTAGTACTTACGTTAAGGGACAAAATTGACTATGGACCCAGGCAGATTTCTATTAGGGGGGAATTTTGCACTTAGGGGGGTGGGGTAGTTGCAATTTTCAAAGAAATTTCTGCAATTTTAGAGAAAGCCGTAACGTTAAACCGAATTTGCCATATTAGTAGGGCGTGATGTCCTAAGAAATTTCATCTATGACCCTACCAAGATTTTTTTCACAAAAAGGAGGGCACAAATTAGGGGGGAGGGGTGGTAGTAGATATCTTTGTATTTTCGTATTAGTTTCTCTGGTGAAAGAAAAAATAATGATATGCCTTAAAAACCGGCAGAGGAATAATTCACTAAGGGAATAGTTTCTCCCGTGGTTTCACGCGAGAGCATCCTCCATGCTGGGATTGGGGGGGGGGAGTGGGGGGTGCTTAGCATCTCGACGTGGAATGCACAATCACGTTTCGTATAATATCTGAAAATCAAAAATTTTATAGAATAAAACTACATAATTATACAACGTTAATGTTATTTAATCTAATGTTAACCTTTAAACCATATACAAAAATCAACCTTTTTAGCTATATAGGGGATGCATCTAAAACATTGTCAAATGCTACAAGTGTTAGGTTAAGTGCAATGATGTAGACAACCACGTAAGGTCAGGAGGGATGTCCAATACTCCTGGACCGTAACAGACCGTGAGTCTAAGGTTTCGATCCGTATAGATCGTTCGGACCGTGAACCTCACACACTCAGGCCCGTAGCCAGTATTGAGGCAACCAAGGCAGTTGCCTCGGTAAAAAATTTTCTTGTGGCTAAAAACTTAAATAGAAAAATAAATTATTTAATAATAAAACATGTTTCTGGCAGTAAACCACGCCACCGGTACCGCAAAGTGTGATAACCTCAGTTAATACTTAAGACGTTGCTTCACTACCAGATGCTATTTGCTGCTGCGATGAGCTGCTTTATCCCAATATATCAACAATCCTTCAGTCAATCCTTACGTTACCAGTCGGATATTGCTCCTGTAAGAGAAGCTTCAGCAATCTGCGTCGATTGAATGGTCTTGCCCTTGCATACGTTCACGACATCACTCCAGAGCTGTTGCAAATATTGCAAAAATGGGACGCCAGTTGTCATAGGAGAATTGCTTTAGCTTTCTCCAAATAAAAGCGAGGCCTTCAGTAGAGAGTACTCCTCAGCAATAGTACACTTGAACTATTGCACTTGAATGAGATTGATATTTTCTTCGTCACGAATGCTGAACTAACATTTCAGACCCGGGGGGGGTACTCCCTGGAATGGCCTTAACAGGGACGTGCGGCCCTATAGGGTATGGTTTTTAGAGGGTTTTGTCTTGAACGGGGTATAGATTTCATCAATTTTTGTCTTAAACAGGGTGTCGCTACACGACGTTTTGTATTCGCTAACTTACAGAAACCTCACCACAAGTCGAATTTTTACCAGTTTGCCAATGCACAGTGTATTGAAATAAGAAACAATCTCTGACTAGTCAATTCTAGCCAGAACGAGGGTATGTTGTTGGGTTAAATGTCTTAAACAGGGTACGGAAAATTGAGATTCTTCTTAAATAGGGTAACAAAATCAGAGATTTGTGTCTTAAATAGGGTCAGGGTTTAAACACCTGGGCCGCACCTCCCTACCCGAATATCTGCCGAGTGTCCCCCGGGATTTCAGAACCTCTAAAATTTCATTTCTGAATGAAACGGTTCAAATTTTAGAGAGAAGAGCCGATAACAAACATAAATGCTGTTAAATTTAGTCGGATGTTGATTATGTCATTGGGGAAAATACCACCAGGAAAACGCTGAAAATGGCATTTTCGGGCGTTTAGAAGCTCCCCCCTTAAGCGCTTCGCAATTGCCTCGGTTGTTAGAAAAGTCTGGCTACGGCCCTGCACACGGTCCGTTTTGAAGGGTTAACTTTCTCTTTCATGTGTCTTGATCGCTTTGTCTTGCCTCGGACAGTCCGCTAATACAACCCTGTTATCAGTTACACAACGCTTTAGAACTAATAATCGACATATTACCGTTTACTCTTTGGTGTATATCGATCGCTTTGTTTGTCTCTTGGCGAGTCCTCTTTTGGAACCCTGTTATCACTTTACGCAACGCTTATAGAACGAGAAATAGAATATCACTGTCTTTCCTTTTGTGTATATCGATCGCTTCGTACGTACGCTTAAATAACGAGGCGTAATCAAACTTGCATTGGTTATGCGTACCTATACATACGGACTGCGATCTGCAAATAATGGTCCGCAATCAAGGATGACCGTCCGTGTGAAACGTACGGACCGTCAGTCGCAAAAATGGTCCGTCAACACGTGGCCCTGGTGTGATAATGAGATGCAGGCTCTGTATTCGTACCGTAAGTAAGAATGACGGTCCGTGCGAAACGTACATCGCAAATAACGGTCCATCTTGTTTGTAAAGTTGTTGAGCTTCATCCTCTCCCTCACATTCCCCACCGCATTTTCAAAGTGCAGTGCAAGACATTCCAGCTTTTGCTTATTTGGAACGTCCTTTGCAACCTCTCACAGCTCTGTACCCACAATTTCCATTTCACAAACTCCTTGCGTACTTTTGATGCTTCATGTAAGGTGGTCCACCGAGGCTGCCATGCATGTGACCTGGATTTTGTCCATCCCCATTCAGGCTAGGAGAAGGTAGCTCAGGATTGGAAACCAAGCACTGCCCCCAACAATGTTCAGCTTGACATGCCACTCTCTCCTTGTGCTGTAATAATGCATCAGCAGTAGGGAATGTTCTTAAGGGTTCTCCCCTTCGGTGCAAATAGAACGTTTCTGGCATCATTGATCTTTGGTACTGGCTTGTCTGGTCATACACCAGAACTACAAATCTCTCAAGCACAGGCATAGCATCTAGGACATTCTGCATAGTACCAGCTTTTTGCCCAACCCTACTACGCAGGATGTCCTAGATGCTATGCCTGTGCTTGAGAGATTTGCAGTTCTGATATATGACCGGACAAGCCAATGCCAAAGAGTCAGTGATGCCAGAAAAGTTCTATTTGCACAGGAGGGAAGAACCCTTGCGAATATTCTCTATTGCTGATGCATTATTTCAGCACAACGAAAGAGTGGCATACCAAGCTTAACATTGTTGGGGGCAATGCTTAGTTTCTAATACTGAGCTACCTTCTCCTAGTGAATAGGGCTGGACAAAGTTCGAGTCAGATGCGTGGCACCCTCGGTGGACCACCTCACTTGAAGCATCAAAAGTATGCCAGGAGCTTGTGAAGTGTGGGTGCAGAGCTGAGAGAGGTTGCAAATGACGACACAAATGTGCAGAAGCTGGAATGTCTTGCACTGCGCTTCGTAAATGCGGTGGGGAATGCAAGGGAGAGAATTAAACTCAACGACTTTACAAGATAAAGCTCAGTGACCTTACATGGTTGTCTACATCATTCACTTAACCTAATACTTGTGGCATTTAAATGTGACTCAGAATGCTGCTAAGATCCTTGACAGTGTTGTAGATTCATCCCCTAATTAATTTCTTGTACTTGGTTTAACGGTTAACATGAGAATAAATAACATAAACGTTGTATAATATTTAGTTTCATTCCATACAATTGTTAATTCAGGGATAGTCCCTCTCACATTCTCATTGCAAACTGATCCCCTCATATGTTTGGATGAGTGTGCGCAACACGGCTCACCCTATGTCATCACTCGCGGTGTCTCTGGTTAATTTGTCTCTTTATTTTGATACTTTGTTTCATGACGTGCGTGTCATGCGTGCATGACATGCGTGTCATGCGTGCATGTCATGCGTGCGTGTCATGCTTTGTTTCATGCGTGCAGAAGCGATGACATTTTCTGGAAAAGTGTACTCACATGCACATTTGTCATGCACGAACTAGTCACGGAAGAAATGTGGAAATGTAGTAGTCACACAAAATGTGACTTGTCAAGATTGGCCATTGAAACTTTTTCTTGCTGAAACGATTTTTAATATAACATAATTAATGTTTATAACAAGTCATGCTTCTTACTGGATTCCAAACAATTTTGTGAGTTCCAGAAAATATATGTACAGTGGAATCCTGCTATCTAAAATTGTCAGGTAAAACACGTGTAAAGTGTTACGTTTGAGTAAACACGGCCACATGTTAGCCAACACTTCCCATCACGCTCGTGACGTGTCGAACTGTTTTGGCGGGAATGACCTGTGAAAACCATGTTACAAACATATTTTCTAACATTTAAGTAGCAGTGACACAATTTTATATCTATAATATATTATTAAAAGTCACAAAAGTTACGCCTATCCCAAGTCCGCATGCGGACCGATTTTAACACACATTATCCCTCGTATTGCTTTGCACCATTGCAGTTCCCCATTCTTGAAAATCACTCGCCTTGAAGGTAATGGTCTTGAGGCGATCTTTGTGTATTCGTCCTTCTGAAAGCGCAACGCGGAATTGGCAAGATATGGGGTACTCTGGCTTCCAGTGATTTCCAATAACAGTTCCAGGGATGTTACCGAATCCTTTGCATTTCCGTTCCGGATACTTATTATACTCAGTTTAGTTGCTGTTAAGAAAGTTAAAGGAGTCAACCAAACCTTTCGGACTCATGAAAGTGCGGGCTTAATGACATAGTTTAAAAGATTGCCAGGAAGGAACTCGTTAAGTTTTGTTGTACTCATCACAACTGGCGCTGAACTAAAGCTAGGTACGCGGTTTAGTTAATCATCCACAAAATAATCGCCGTCCTGGTTGGAAACACAAAGGTAAGCTTGTAAGTGTTAATTAGCTTTTGTTTAGTTTTTAGCCGATCTGCATACGTCTTCATATCATACTCAGCCTCGTTCAATAATTGTTAAATAGACGTTTGCATCTAATTCGTCACTTCTAGAGATTATTTGTGCATTTTCTTTGATATGCAAAGTTTCCCATCGTGCTTCTGAAGGCAACTGAATATCGCCGCCAATGACGGTAGCATTAGTAACACAAGTCACCTCTATAAGAAACCTTGGTTTGCAGCTGTTTATATTTTTTTTTCGTATAGTTAGAGATCATCCCGATAGTATAAACCAATACATTTACTTGAATTGTAGCCAGGTGAAAGCGCGGCCTAGATTGGGTAGCCAAATCAACAATATGAGATTGGATCGAGTATTTATAGTAAACAGAAACAGTAAAGATTTCGTCTATGATTGGCAAGACATTGCCACAAATGGGAGTACTAGATATTGCTTCTACTTCTGACTAACGTGGGGTGAGCTAAACGAGTCATAACTAATCATATGTCTTCATCACATTCTCAAATATATTCTGCTCAGTTCAAAATATCTCATTTTGTAATCTTACATATTACCCACAGTGCCTCATACTCTCCATTTTATTCTACTTCATCTTTCTTTTACTTTCTTACATATTATCTTACGATCATTCTTATATTCTCACTAATATAGTTTATCTCACATTCTCTCTCGTGTTCCCCTCCCTCACACCTTATCTGATATTGTCTAATCTACCTCCTTGATGATGAGATTGCCTTTTCATCCTTTTGAGAAATAGGTTCAGGTCACGCCATAGTAGGCCGGTCTCAAACGCTTGTTTTCTTGCAGCCTCCTGTGGTTATGATGCAAGGTTTTCAAAGACCAAAGACAGCTGCTTGTCATGTCGGGCGCACTTCTGGACCTCACTGTTGCAGTTGGGATAACTAGTTTGTAGTTATTTCTTTATATTATAACCGCAGCTGTAAATGACACCTGTTCGCTGTTTTCTTCTTTTTGTTAAAGACCATTAGTTCGCCCTTGCTTAAGATTCCCCATGCCTCATAGAAACTACCACCCCTTAACTTAAGATACATAACTTACCTTTCGGCTTAAGAGGCTCCTGGCTTGTACAAAATCCACCACTTAGCTTGGTAGGCGTCCAGTTTCTTAGATAACCCACTCTGTCTTCACTGAAGTCGACGAGGTGGTTAAAACTCTGTCCAGCACCATAACAGCAAAAACTGTAGGCCATATTGCCTGCCATGGCATCCCTGCGGGAATACCAACTGATAATGGTCCCCAGTTCCCCGCACTGAGTTTGAAGAACACTGCCAAAAATACCAGATACGTCACACTACAATTTTATCCTACGAGATAAAGGCAATGGAAAAGCGGAGACAGTGGCAAAAATAGGCAAGCGAATCCTAAAAATGCCTGGAAAGCATCGTTTACAAGAAGCTCTTTTCACATACAGAAACATCCCACGAGAACCGTACGTATTGTTTCCAGCACAGAAGAGTACGGGACCTGCATTTCTTGTGTTTCTAAAGAGCTTCTTACCTACGTGACAGCTTCACTGGGGTTTTGCGCATATTCCTTCTCACATTCTTATTGTAAAGACCCTGTCACATTCCCATTGCAAATACTGTCATATTTTTAGCACATATTATCCCTTGCATTGTTTTGCATTGCACCAGGGACAATTTCTCATTCTTGAAAATCCCTCGCTCTCAGGTAATGGTCTTGAGACCGTCTTTGTGTATTGAAAAGAAACACTTCAATTTTACTGTATTAATAATAAATGGCGTTGAACTAGCCCTAAGTACGTGGTTTAGTTAATCATCCACAAAATAATCACCGTCCTGGTTTTAAGTTGTTTGGCGTTTGTCGAGCCATCTCTGCCCACCATATCGTTTCTGTTCCTAACGAAGCCACTGTAAGAGTCAATCCGTCCAACTTCATTAGCTGTCTCATGCTTTCAGTTCGCACTCGCTGGCAATCTCATAATGCCGCAAAGGTCAGCCACGTTTTTGTTTTGTGTTTTCCTTGAAAGGAACAAGGGTGCTAAATTAGGCATACAAAAATAGGATCTGGAAAATCAGAATGCAAGCGATAGTGTTAACAAGTTGAGTTGGCGTTAGCGGTAGTTTTTCGGTCGGTTCTAGTCTTGTGTTTCACAGGTAATCTTACGTGATTGGAGGTCGCTGGTGGTGCTCGAAGAATGAAAATTTTCCGCTGTTGCTCTCACGGGTTCTGTTGGTGTGGTTGGCTCGGATAAGCGGCTTTCCGTTCCTAATGTTCCGTGTCCAAAACTAACTCTATTTCTGTATAAAATTGAACCGACCTAATCTGTATTGAGGGCGCAGAATTGCAAGCATCAAACTTCTCCGAATCTGTCCAGTCCCGAACAAACACGGTTATCATTGCAACTGTCACAACCGCGTACACGAAACTGACTACTTCCTTGACAAAGTGCTAGTGCACGCAGGTGAGATACATGAAATGTAAAGATATTGCTCAATGCAGTGTACTCCTTTGGGATGAAATCCTAATTGCTGTGAGGTGCTTATATATCGCGTGGAATACAATGAATGTTGTTCTTTCTTGTATTCTTATCACATATTCTCTTCTATATTTTTACCTCATGTTATTGTAGTACGTACATAGGGATAACTTTAAGTATTATTCTGAAGTTTATTAAAAACTCTTTTCAACGTCGCTTTGCCAACTTTAGCGATTCCTTAGTACAGGATTTGGAATTCGTCCTAAAGGAATATACACTTCCAATTTTCTGACACTGCTTGACTTTCTCATATTTTCAATTACATTCTTATTTCATGTATTTTTAAAGCATATTCTCTCGCATTTTTATCGCATATTCCTTCTTACATTCATGTAATTATTCACTCTATTCATATCCTCACCACATATACTCTCTCATGTTCTTTCTTATGTTCTGGTCACAAATTCTCTTTCATATTCTTGCCTCATATATATCTTCTTTCATGTTCTTTTCGCATATTCTCTCATACTCTGTCTACGGATATTCTTACCGCACAGTTTCTCTTTTAAAAGCATATTCTCTCGCATTTTTATCGCATATTCTCTCCTACATTCGCATAATCATTCTCTCTATTCATATCCTCACCACATATACTCTCTCATGTTCTTTCTTATGTTCTGATCACATATTCTCTTCCATATTCTTGCCTTTATCTTCTTT
>Ga0126336_10000209_pt1 | contig 19501 bp, 8 predicted proteins | sample SidCmetagenome_FD_92530 | JGI IMG/M metagenome (GOLD analysis project Ga0126336, IMG submission 92530) | Coral microbial communities from El Islote,Puerto Morelos, Mexico - Siderastrea C C metagenome | ecosystem: Host-associated > Invertebrates > Cnidaria > Coral | place: El Islote,Puerto... | reverse complement strand
CCAACCGTTTAAGGGTGTCATGTAGATTATTTCGAGTGGAAACGCATACGAGAACTTTTGGCTGATCGTCGTGCAAGTTGGTTTTCCCTTAAAACGCTTGCAGGTCTCAAGCTTCATTCCAGCCACCTTAGGTTGTGTTGTCATGGCCATGAACAAGTTTTCATCTGCATAGCCTCGATGCCTTATGGACTGGCCCATCGCGTCCTTCTCCATAACTTTAAACCAGCGATGATAGTAAGTGGTGTTCAGTTTTCCAGATTTCTTGGGATCAATGGTGTGGGCTGCAAGGTCAAACGCTTCATCCGTCAAGTTGCCTTGGTAGTTATCTTTTCCAGGCATTTCGCTCATCAGCTCGTCCAGTAGCGTAAAGGTTGGATTGTTGTAGCTCTCGTACCAAGTGTCCAAGTCCTTAGGGTTGAGTTGGAATCTTGCTGCTCTGAAATCTTGTTGCTGTTCGTATTTTCTTTTTGCAGGAAGCCTTGAATGTAACTCGTCAACTACACGAAACCTGTTCAAAGGAATGTCACGACTTACAGGATGACACAAAATACGATAATTCCACTGAGCGAAGACAGGGATCGTTCCGTTGATAATGTCTATGATAGTGGTAGGGAGGAAGGAAAAGTTCTCAAGATTGTCTTTCCTTCCACTGTAAGAGGTAAAACGAACTTTTTCTTGTAGCTCGAAACAGGTCTTCGCATCAAGAAAATGCCTGTCGCTTTCAAACGGTTCATCGATGTCATCAGATGCTGTGGTCCACGAACCTTCCAGGTAGCAGAGTACAGGCTTGAAATACTTTCTGTAATCTCTAACGGAATAATCTTGAGATTTCCAAGCCTTGAACCATTCACGCATCTCAACGATCTACTCGTCAACAGAGGCCTTATTTATGACCTCTGGTGGGACATTTGGGTATGGAATCGGTTCAGTTGCATGGTAGTCTTTACTGGTTCTGTTGGCCATGTAGAGACGGTAGTCATTGTGTCTTGTCCTGAATTCCACTCCGTTGAGGACCGCGATGAATTCTCCTAGACCGACTGTGCGGTCGTTATTAGCGTGTTCGTGAACAGCCAGGAGCCTCTTTGAGTTGCCATGAGTATCAGCGAAGTAGTTTCGTGTTCCCTCTCGACCATGACGTACTTGCTTCACTCCAGAGTCGCCTTCAGACCTGATACGCTCTTCAACAAACATCTGCTGCAGCATAACCTGTCTGGACAGAGCGCCCAGTACATTGCGAAATGAGTCCAATTCGGACGGAGGTTTCGTGTTAGCAGCCTCGCAGGTAAAAGCTTTTAGTTCTATACTAAAGAACAGCACTAGGAAGATCAGTGGCATTTCTGTAAAACAACAAAAGGAAAGGTTATCGGTAATTTACTAAAGTGAATATTGATGTCCACGTTGACTACTAAAAGGCTTTTGGACGTTAGATACCTTTTTCGAGACAGTTCTAGAGAAATACCCTAGAAGTCTCACAAATACGTTTTTTTAATTCAACTATATTCAACTAACCGAAAATTGGTCGGCAAGCAATGTCCAACCAAGGAGAGGCCACCTGTCAAAAAGGTACAACTAACGATTCAAAGTCCTTCTTTTTTATTCAGATTAGAAAGTCCATTCAATCTCACTACTCAGAGCGGTTTTAATAACATTTCAGAAAACTCAGCCACGAAGAACAATCACACAGTGAATAGAACACTGGTCAAGTAAGCTTAATAAGTAAAGCAAGATTCTTTTCCCGATTTGTGAACTTGTATTTTCATTTGACAGCAATTAAAAGATAAATTCAGCTGTAATATCTTAGTATTTTTATCTGAAAATAAAGTAAACCATGGTTTGTTCACTTGTAGGAGTTTATTCACTCCTGCTGAAGACTGATCACAAACTCACTCACTTGTTCGCCCTCGGTAAGAAGTGATGTATCAGTCAGTATATTACATTTCTTTTACAAACTTAACTTGCGAGTTAAAAAAAAACTAATAAGGCCACTTTTTCCTTCTGACGTTCTCCTTTTTGAATAAACGAAACACCCTAATTTATTTTTCACAATGAATTTTGTGGCACCACATTTCTTTTAAGTAGGAGAGTTGGTTTTACTTTTGAATATAAATTAATGGCAGTTTTTAACTATGCTCCTAGATCCTCAGTGAATCTGCGATAAGGCAGAGCAAAATTATTTTCACAAATAACTAGATTATGATGGTACCTCACGAGAAAAAGAAGTTAATAAATTACATAAGATATCCTCCATATCTACGTGCTCAAAATCCTAAACAAGCACTCCGACGAGGTGACTGCTTTAGGCAACAGGAACTGAGCAAAGATGATTCTGATTTCGGACAACCTTTAATTTTACGTGTAACAAATGCAAATAATTCTGTATTGCTTCCAAACCGGTTCGTTAGCTGATTAAACACCATTTGTTACGTTTTATTGTTAGATTTTAGTAATAACACTCTTTTCTGATTGTCTACACAGGAGGAGATCTGCATGAAGGATATTGGCTTATCTTGAAATAGCTGTTTATTTCTCATTTTAGTGAAACCATTATGATGCGAGAAAGACTGAAGTTACACCTGGAAAGAGAGTAAACAGATAGTTATAACCTTCTCAGTATCTGAGTTTTGTTTAACTTAACTTTTCAATAGGCAATCTAAATTTCAAAAAACCTCTTGGCATAGGAGCTTAGGTTCCCTTTTTTATCCGCCGTTCTTGCAGCTATTTAACAAACAGAACGTTGTTGTTTTTTGTTCTTTTTTCTTTATTATTTCAATTTTGATAATTTTGTTCTTGTTGTTGCTTTTTATTTCCTTTCTTCGTGTTATTAGGAAAGATCAATTCATCCAATTGATCAATCACATGTACAGTCACTGGTTACACCCATTAAGTTGCATAATTTTTCAAAGCTTTTTTTTTTGCTTATTGTTTCTCATGAGAAAACTGTTTTTATGTGAACACTAAGTATTTGTGTAGTTTTTGTACTTGTTTAATAATAGCAAGAACTGTCTTTTGATTTTGACTAACGGTTTTCGCACACTGTGACTTTTTTTAACGATTTTTTTGTTCAATGAATCCCAATAATGTGTACAGGTTAACAGAAAATTTTTTATCCCCATTTCATTTCTTCAAGCACAGATGCACCTGGTTTATTCAGCACGGCCAGTTTTGCTCTTCCCTACCCATACATTCTCTTCCAGCGTGACGACAACGGCATCGAAAACGGCAGTAGACAGCTTGTTTTATTATCATAGCAATAACTCTGCACGTGGGTTACACATATTGGTAAATTTCTCTGCCCTCTCTGTAAAACAGCGACGTAAAATAACCAAAAAATCAACCTGAGTTTTATAGAGAACTTGAACGCGTGATCGTAATTTTTCCCGTTTCCTGCATGTACGCCTTCCCTACCAATTCATTTCCTGAATAATTCGGTCACATTGTACAAGTTGAACAAGTTTGAATAATCACCAAGAAGCTCACGTACGTTTTCCTCAAAGTATAAAAGCTTGTTACTGCATGTTGAATGTTCACTTACTTTGCTGTCAGTGCAGTCGTCGATTTGCCGTCTCAGCAACTACACGACTTGGTTTTAAACGTATGCAAAAAAAAAATAAATATAAATTGTTTTGTTGGATACAAATACGGAACAACCGTTGCAGACAAAGTAAATGGCGGCCAACTAAAAGGATACCAGCTTCGTTTTCATGTTATGATGTTCCAAAACTTTTAATAACTCGCACAACATTTAACTGAAAAATAAAACGGTACTTCAAAGCGATACAGCTCTGTCAGAGTTTTTTTAACGCAATAACCGCCTCCAAAGTGTCTAACTAAAATGGTCGCAATATTGCTGTTTGTAGTAAAACAAAAATAAAAAACTGGCATTCAGTTGGTCCAGGGAAATCATACTAGAAAAGGCCACAGCTTACATTCTGCAGGATAAGTACTGAAAACAATATACATCAGTGCATCCCTTGAGATTTCAATATTTACATCACACAGGATATGCGCTGGACCTTGTTATCTTGTGTTAGAAAAGCTTTAGTTGTTGTTTTTTTTCTGCAAATAGTAGTTACTGCTATAATTGGAATTTCATTCTAAGTAATTTTCCTGCGATAAAAATCATTACTTGTCTTTTAATAGACTAGAGAATCTGTTTAACTTGTAATAAATGGACATCTTGTATTCGACTGAGAGTCAATGTTGTTTCTCTTGTGGAATCAATTTTCAGATACAGCAACTGTTTGCTGAATCTGTTTTTTTTTGCTTTCTGCAAATAGCAGTTACTGATATAATTGGACTTCCAATTATATTTTCTAGGTAATTTTCCGCGGTAAGAATCAGCACTTATCCCTAATAGACTCAGAGAATCATTCCCTTCAAATGGGCATCTTGCATTCCTGTAAGGCTATCATATGCGGCTGAATAACTAAAAATTACACAGTCAAATGATATCAAGCATGGATAAACGAGTCCATTTTTTGCAGTTGACATAAAAGTCGGCACCTTTCCCCAAGCTCTACCTAGAGATGAAACGCCAATTATATCCAGCGTTCCATACATTTAGCTTCAAAACAGTAACTTAAAACTCTCAAAGCGATGTTCCAAACAGTTTGAATGATGTCGTATTCTGAGAAGAAATTAAACTGAAATAAAATCATGCAGGACTGACTGCTTTAATTTAACAATGCATTGTTATTGCAAAAAAATTGTATCAACGTACTTCACAATGTTTGCTTGCAAAGTATTGATAGGGACTGTTTTTTGTTTTAACATTCTGCAATGAATAGTGGTATTACAACCTGCACTGAAAAGTCGCTTAGTCTCACTACCAAAAACAAATAAAACAGAGCACCACCGCAATTAGAGTATCCATTGCAAGTTTGGCGCCCTTATGCAAAAGGAAAAATCATGGCCACTGAGCAGGTTCAAAGACGTGCAACTAGGTTTATTTTGAAAAGTGACTAAAGTTATCCTGAACGTTTAGTTAAATTACGTCTTTTGCCTCTTGAGTATAGGCGGGAGATTTTAGACTTATGTTTTTCTTCAAATGCCTTAAAGGGCATATCGATTTCGACGTTCAGTCTCTTGTCAGTTTTAAATCTTATAGGTATAGCACGAGAAACACAGAAGCTGAACTTTAGAACAGATGTTTTAAAATTTTCATTCTTTAAAAAATATGATCGTATTGTAGATTTATGGAACAGCCTGCCAGTAACTATTAGAACTACTGATCAATTAGCCTTGCCGACTTAGTAAAAAGGTTAATTAATTTTATATCGCTAAGTTTAACTTGAATAAGGATAAATTTTTATAGATCTTTGAATATTTTTTCTTTTAGTTTCTTCTTCTTTTCTTTGCTTTTTTTCTTTAAGGTTTTATAAAAGTAATTCTAGGTTAACATAGTTTAGATATTGATATCTTTGATATGTTTTATACATCAAATCGATTTATTCTTTTTTCTCTTCAGGCAGTTTATTTTTATAAGTAACCTCTATGTTCTGTATAAATTGGCCTTATTATCTGTGTAGTTTAATTGAGTAAACAAATAAATAAAATAATAATCCCACTGTGAAGCCCAAATGAATCCACGTAAATAAAAACCGATTTTACCTTTTCATGTGAGGAAAGAAGAAGTTCAAAACTAGGCCCATAAATGGTACACCGGATGTTTGAAAGTTTCGGTACATTCAGAAAATTTTAAAATCTTAAAGAAAGATAATTATCTATGAAGCAACATTTTGTCGTTACCAGTCAGTTGAGAGTCATTAATATAATACACATGTGTATAGCTACAAGTTATTGAAGCCTTACTGTGGAGCTTCAAAAAAACGAAAATCAGGAACACTGAAAGCCACTCGTGCATTCGCAAAGATAATTCAGGAACAGGAAAAATAAAGTGAAGAACTAAAAGGAAAAGAAGCAGAAAAGTCAAGAAAACATCTGAATTGTGATTCGAACAGGCAGATTTCATGCGACATCCCATGGTCTACACCACTACACCACGCATGCAACGTTGTCTTTTAAAGTTTATGAATTCCTACAAGCCACTGAAAGCACAGTAGCCTGTTCCAGGCTCACAAATAGTAGGGACGTGAAAAATTACTAGAAGGAGAAAGCGAAATAAGACGCACGGGATCAGGGGAAAGAGCGGGCGGCGGCGCCCCGTTCTCCTCAACGTCGCGCGCTCGTTTTCTTATTCTCTTTCCTTATTATCTTGGAGCCTTGAACAGACTCCTTTAATTGTAATTTTATCCTTCCTAGAAGTTGGGTGTTGTTGTTCGTTTTACAAATGGAGCTTCGTCCCCTGTTGTAAATTTCGGGGAACTGCTTGGCTTTTGCAACTTCGACCAGTTGGCGAGTGCTTCAAACAAAGTTTTCAAGTTCGTTTTCTAACTCCTCACACAAAAGGTAGGATTGAGGGAAGTCTATTGAAAACTGCTCATCCGCAGCATTCTTTACTGAATATTGATGTTACTCAGAATTATCTTGTTCAAAAATCGGAGTTCTTCCCCCAGGGGGGCCTCACATCAAATAAGTGGACATGCGGACATGAATAAAAGATTAAAGTTTGCTTACCTTTGTTACAAGTTCGTGTGTTTGATCGGGGAAGGCACCCATTTTGAATAATTCCGGCGCGTTTATCTTTCCGAGGTCTGGGACCGAGAACCCTTCGGAAACCGTTCGTAAACTCTAAGAAATAGACAAGGTCAAGCAAGGTCTATTTACTACTCTCGGTGTGCGATCGGAAAATTCGAAAAACACCCGATCTTCTTTACTCGTCCCAGACCTCGAAAAGATGACCACGTCAGAATTTTTCAAGAAAGGTAAGCGAACTTCAATCTTTTACTTATGTCTACATATCTGATGTGGGGGCCCCCTGTGTTCTTCCTTAGTATTCAGACACTGCAGGAGCCTGGAAACTGATGCATTTTGCGTAAGCTGTTGTTTGTTAAATACCGCAGTCCTCTCATTGAACTTGGCAAAAACCTGGCCACTTTCACTGGCACCAAAAAGATTTTTTTCCCCTTAATTCTCTTGTTGTTTTTTAAGTACTGGGTATTGCGACATTTGCCCGCGGACGTTTGAAACATTTGGTTATCTTTGAAGCAAATAGTACATTTCAATTTATTGCTAATGCTTCCTTCTCCTAGTAATGTTCTTTTGCCAGATAAAGCAAATCGCAAAATATTTGTTTAAAAAACAAACAAACCTTGAAAAAAGTGTTAATGATTTCTTTTCAAATGGGTCACGCAAGTCCATAGGCAGAGTCACATTAATTTCATTATCAGGAGGTGGGGTAGGGCGCACCATATATGTTCGGCCTGGTTGTAAGAATCTCTGGGACTTGGAATGCTCACCAAATTATTAAAGTGTATTCATAAGTGGTTTGTTTTTCGCAAGGTGTAATGCACGCGGCTAGATAACTGACTACTACAAGCTGATAAGGTCGTCACTTTTGTTTGGATTTCGGATTTCTTTCTTGATCTAAACGGGGATCATAAAATTTTGATGTGTGATATCTCAGGCTCAGTGATAACACGTTATTTTCCTGTTATAAAAATATCGCCGTTTCTGCAAACTTAGGTGAGACTAAACAATCAAAAGCATTTTTACAGAAACGGTCTATTATCCTCTATTTGCTTATTACCTCAGCTTAAGACCTCAGCTTACAGACAGATACCCAGAATAGGAACAAAACACCAGTCGTTTTGTGAGAGCATGAAACAGAAGGAATAGTTTAAGATGGAACGGAAAGACAACATCCGCTACTCTATAAAATGTTGGCTGCAAAACCCAAGTCTCGGGTGATTCCAGTTAAGTAGTGCCAGTATCAGCAATTGACTGTGTAACTAGTAAGTGCAGTTGTAAGTGCCCCTGTGCTGTGCTGGCGTTTATCATTCTTAACTCAAAAGCAGATCGATGAGGCTCTTGAGATAAGCACTATCACGCTGATGTATCATATTAAAAGAATAAAACATTGTTATCTTCGGGTGCTATAAAATAGTTCCAATCCGTTTATTCATGCAATGTTAATTAATCGCTGATAAATGAAAGGAATGTTAATTGCACCACACCCACATACTCATAGCTTGCGTAACGTTTTAATAACTTGTTCCTGGTTACAGAATTCTACTGTTTAAGGGGTCTTCCTTAACAACGCCGGTATGACCCCGTTGTTTTAAAGAGAGTGGCCTTTCGTTTTCAATTGTTTCATTTCCAATTCCAATTGTGTCTACTTGTTGATTATCGAACACACCGTAATAATAACAAATTGTGACTGACTGTCCGATAAAAACTGACAAGCAGACACAGGCAATGTTAATGCTTTCGCCTTATCTGCCACTTGAGCCAATATAACAACAGAAAGAGCAACAAGAAATATTTTGGTTATCAAATGTACAAATCTAATTTGATGTTCCTTGACATGAGTTTATATTTTGAGTAATGTTGGTTTGTAATCGACACATTGTAACCTGCGCGAGGAGAATGAACAAAATACTTCAATGGTGTTTTTAAAACATGTAATTGGGCAGTTCTACACAATCAATAGTTCTACAGTCGTTTGTTATTTCTGACCTGCAAGAACAAGAAGCAAGAACGAGCAGACAACTAATATAATATGACTCATTTATTGGATAAGAATCATCAAGTCACAGAGAAATGTACCACTTCAGAAGCTAATGAAAGTTTTGAAATAACCTAAGATTACTAGTTGCTTGTTTACATTCATATTTTTCGTATTTCGTTAGACAATAGGACAGATAACCAGTATTTAGGAAATTCAAGGCAGCTTTTTTGGACACTTGTGACAGTAAAACTCGCTCCGGAACGCAAAACGCGAAACGGGGGAAACTTGACTCCCAGAAAAAATAAAGCCCAAACCGGGTAAAGAAGGGGAAACAAATTAGTAGTAAAGGTTGGGTACATTTTTATGAAGGTAGATCCTATTATACTGTGGAGCACTATGGCTTTTCCTCCACTAGAAAAACGGTTTAGATGAATTTGCTTTGAAGTCACCAACATGTGGGACAATTTAAATTGGTTTTGGCTCTACAGGAAAGAAACGTTTGGATGCACGTGTTGTTTTGATTTCTACAGTCGACCTTACCGAGATTTTTCCGCATCTTTACAGCCCATGACGTATGGGGCGATAATTACTTTAAGTGTTTTGTTTTTCTGTGTGTGATGCGTTTACAGGCTACAAAATTCCTTTTACTCTCTTTCCAAATATAAAATGAAAAAATGTGTTCGGACTTTATAGAGCATGTTCATGTGATGCAGTCCCATTATACTTTGAAGCACTTTTTGGCTCCATAGTAAAAATTGGTTTGGAAGTTATTTTTGTAGACCAGGCCTTACAAAATTTTTTCCACGCATCAACCCAATTTTTTCATGACCTGTAGGGGATAATTGTCACCTGAAGTGTTTTGTTTTTTTCTGGTTATGACACAGTTATGGAACGCAAAAATAACTCTTGTTTATAAGGCTTCGAATTTAAAACATGGTACGGAATGAAGCAAAGAATATACGCAAGTTTTTTTTAAACTTAAAATATTTTTCAGGACTGTGGACTGTGGCTGGTTTTTGCAAGTTACTCTTTAATATAGATACAAAGCGGGTTGCTTTGTTGGAGTAAAAATAGCACTATGTTTTCCTGTTTACAATTTTGCTGTCTCATGAGCTGGCTCCCCATAATGGACTATATTGCCTCAACTGGGAAAATTCTCTCATCCCTCAATTGTCAGTGTTTGTCGATTGCTTTGAAAACGTCAAAACTATTGTTATAGTACGAAGCATCGATGTCCTTGATTCGTCCGGACAGAAAAAGGAAAGAAATAACCCATTTGATTGATTACCCATGCCAAAGAAATCGCTTCCATTCCAAAAAGGTTTAACTTGATGAATTCTATAATCAGACTGAAACCGTCAGTTTTTGCGAAACAAAGGTGATATGTCATTAAAGATGTGTTTATTGGTTGCAACCAAGTGGCACATTATCATATCATGAGGTATACAACCTGATGTCTAGTGGTCTTTATAGTCAAACTAGCTCGTTACATGTAACGCTCGTATTAGCCTTGAATGACAACAAAGTCCTGAAGGTTCTTACATGGGCAAAGTTCACTTGCACATTTTCGTTTTATGTCCGAGATTACTGGTTAGTTCCCGTTAAGACATTTTTTGATTCGGAAAACGACAACAGAAGCACAAAAGCCCGAGAATGGGACAAACCATTAACAGTTTCAAGAAAGAGATTGAACAGTTGCAAGACAGCAACAAAAATGAAACGATCGAACAGTTTACACGTATTCAACAAACGCTGGCCACTAAGCTTGAAACAAAGACAAATGAAATGAGAGCAGCCGCCACTAAAGATGAAAGCTTTCCTGTAGCGGCTGTGGTGAACAAATTAGAAAAGTATTTAATCAGTGCAGTAAAGAACGCATCCGTTGAAGAAATTGAGAGGTGCATAAATGAAATGTTTCGCACGCAGTTTCTTGGTGGCTTCGTTAACTTAGCAACAGCAGATATAAATGAACTGCTTGGGAATTCATCTGCAGGAGAAAAAGAAAAAATGGCAACTCATGTGGTTTTTGCAAACAGCAGTTTTCTCCGAGTCGACTACTTTCTTTGTAAATACACTCTCAGCTCCAATGGTTTTAAAGACAAGTTCAAGAATGCTGTTTGTTACGCGGTGCAGGTGGGAGTTCTGGATCTCGAGAAAGCTGACTTAGACCTAGTCAAGCAGGAGCTTGACAAAACTTTGACCACTGTGAATCTGCAAGGTCAAGACACAGAGCAGACTCAGAAACTTCACCAAGAAGTAGCATGCGTGACTGACTTCTACAGAGTAATCACTCGCCTGCAGATTGTGTTCGGTAGTGAACTGGATAAATCCAAATTGGCATGGGAAAACATTTTAAGTTATCTCCTCGTGGATTCCTGCCAAAACAGACAGTCACCGACAGAAGAAGGTATTAGACAGTTGAGGAAATGGCAAACCCGTAAACCCCGGCTACAGGATCCGGAACCATTCGCCGAAATGGAATTCCGTGTCGGCAAACATCGATCAAATGTGGAACGACGCTGGCGCGACCCAATGCCAGTACCTTATAAGATTGAAGACAAAAAAGAACGAGAAAAGCACAAAGTGAAGGAAAAACGGAGACGACAGCGAGATAGAGACAAAAAAGTGGCTTGGAATGTTGACGGCGAATGAAGATCAGAGAAGAAGGCACCGCGGTGAAAGTCAAACAGTATACTTATGAAAATGTTCCAGAGGCCAGCGAGCTGGAAACAATGCGTGAAAATGTTGGACTTTTATTTTGCTTAACCTTTTTTCTCAAAGAATAACTGGGCGACTCGACATTGCGAATTTCATGGAGGAAAGCTGCCCATCTGGAGATAATACTCTTTTAGGTTTTTGTTGTGAAAGCTATTTTTTTTTCCGACGTTTCAATCGAGAAATACAAGTCGACGTACAAGACATTTCCGTCATATAAAAATTGAGCTTTCAAACGTAATTTGAAAACGCTTAGATCATTTATGTTTGAAAGGGTAAAAAAGGGCTTTTAAAATCGACATAATCACTGTTATGAATTATAGTTAGAGGCTGTAAATAAGGCAGGAAGCCCGACATACACTTGCCACATAAAATTGGCCCGTTTTAACACTGTTTTGAGCATTAATCTGTTTTAAGCATGGCGTGTTCAGAGGTCGCCGACTGGGACTATAGCGCCTTAGCACCTTTCCAAGAACACCTTTAGTTAAAACTACGTGGACAGTCAGTTTTACAGTTGCAGAATTAAGATGTTGTATTCTTTCGGTTGACCATGTAAATTAAATTGAGGCAACATTTTGAAACCTGCTAACACTGTACTATAAGGCTGGTATCAAATAAATCACTGCTGATGGGAAAATAAATATGAGCTGGTTATTTTTCTTCCTTTAAGGGGACCATATGGGTAGATGCCTTTTTTTCTTAGATAATTAATAGATGGACACCAAAACAGCACACAAACAACCCCGAGTGCTCTTGTGTGGGGGGTTCACTGTCTGGGGGTGTGTACAGAAATTCATTCTCTCTTTTGTTTCTTTCTTAAATCTTATCTTGTTTCCTAAAATTTACGTATATAGCCTCCTTAAAGAGGTATCTCGGTTATTGAATAACAACTGTTGACATTTCCTGATTCGACTTACCTTACTGTCACACTAAGTTAGTGAGTGCTTCATTTCTTGTTTATGGATTGTTTCGAAAAACTCTAACATGAAACACTGAGTCACTTGTTCACATATCTGTGATCCCACACTTTCTTTGGCTAGGTACGTTAAGTCTAGTTAATTTTATTTCACTCTGGGAGTATTTACCCTAGAGTACAAAATCCAGATTCTACCTTTGCTTCTGTGCTACAAAAGTGGCTAACTGTTATGCTACTCGGTTGACAGGCGACATAAGTGGTTTGTGTTTTTACAGAAGACGCAATGCACGAAGCATGAACGACTGTAGCCTGCGTCGCAGACTAAATTTAACCTTGTTATATAACGTTATATTATGTCTGCGACGCAGGCTAGAACGACTGCCGCATTGAAAGATCTGGATGGAATGTAAATTGCACCACACCCATATACTCATAGTTTGCGGTAACGTTTTAATAACTTGTTCCTGGTTACAGGATACTACTGTTTGCTGGGTCTTCCGTAACAACTTAAATCCCCATTGGTTTAAACAGAAGGGACTATTAGTTTCAGTCGTTTTATTTCTGTACATATAACAAGGTAATAATAACAAGTAGTGACTGATATCGTGTGATGACAAAATAGAGTACCAATTAGCGCAAACGAATTCGTGTTTTCGCTTACTGGAGCCAATATCACAACTTAGAGTCCCTTACCCAAAACTTTCCGCATCTAACCCAGATAACCCAATTATCCTAAGTGTTTTGTTTTTCTTATTTGCTCCTTCTCGTGATGACGCAAAGGCCACGAAGGCAAAAGCCGTTACATGGCCTAGGATAGTGTGTCAGTTAAGTGAACCAATGACAATTATCCGAAAGCACGATTAAAATTTTCCACCAATCACAAGCCAAGGATGACAGTCAGATCAGTACCCTTATTTTTTTAAACCAACACCCAGATCTGTTATAGTTGTATTGAACTTCTGATCAGAAGGAGTGCAGATCCGAACTACAGCTGAAACCCAACTGAGGCAACCGAAATGGGGCAACTCATCAGCGCATTCCTTGGAGAGAGCGAAGGCGTACATGAAGCTGAAACACTTGAGTCACTTCGAATACTGCAAAAGTTAGTCTCTACTAAACTCGAAGCTTACGCCATGGAAATGGAAGCCCGAGCCTTTGAAGATAAATCTCTACCCATAATCGCCGTAGTGGACAAATCAGAAAAGTACATGGTAAAGGTAGAAAATGAACCTTCTGAAGAGATAAAGAGCACCTTGGATAACCTTTTTGAAGGAGAGTTCCTTGGTGGTCTCCACAACTTAGTTTCAGCAGCTTTAAACGAGCTTCTTGGAAACACAGAAGCGGGTGAGAAGGAAAAGAGGGAATTTCATGTTGTTTATGCAAACAACAATATCCTTCGCATCGACTATCATATGTACAAATATGATTTCAGCTCCCACGGCCTACGAGATAAGCTGCAGAATGCTTTGTGCTATGTGGTACAAATAGCAGTGCTGGATCTCAAGAAAGTTGATCCACAAGTTGTCCTTTACGAGCTGGACAAGACCATTGGTGCTGGCAAGATACAAGCGGCGACCGAGAAACTACATGAAGAGGCAAAGTACATGGAGGAGTTATACAAAGTTCTCAGTCGCCTGCGTCAAGCTTCCACGGAATAGGAATAATGGAGCGCTGGAATACACTGAACTGTGTGTTTTTGCTATTTTTATTGGGACTTATCATTCCCTAGCAAACGTTTGTGTAAGAAACCGACAATTAAGTGTTTCCAATAGAAAACTAAGTATCCTGGTGTAGTAAAGTTCTCAAACACTTTTAAGCAGCTGTAAAACGATTGTTTAGCCACTAGTTTGATAAACTGTTACCATGCAAGAAAAACATCTGAATATTACGAAATAAGTTAGGGCCTGCTCATTAATCTAGAAACCAATAACGCAAGTGTGACAAGTGTGTAAAGAAATAGAAGTTCGATAAACATGATATTAAAAGTAACAACATGTGGTTTCTTTGAACATGTTTCATTTGACCAAGCATGGGAATTACTAGTAATTATTTTTCAAACGAAGAGTCACTATTCTGAATTTGGGAAAACTGAAAAACCCCAACCTGACTGAATAGAGTGGCCAAGTGTGAATAAAGCCTTACAGTTTGTAGTCTACAAACAAAGTAACGAATTCTGGCTTTGTATAGATTTCACTTATTACACACAGCTTGAACGCCTACTCCGCGCCATGTCAAAGAGACTATCTATACGGTCGATTTCCCGGACAGAAGAAAAATGGTCGAAAGCCAAGATTGACTCGTCTTTTGTTATTTACTTTCATATTAGCACATTCTTTTCACTGCTTTTTATCGTGTAACTGATTCATACTGACAAAATGTCAGCCGCTACAACAAATCCGTTCGCATGACATTTATAGCCGGTAGGTAAAAACCAATAACGAAAGTGTAACCAGGTTATTTAATTATGTTTTCCATAGTTGTATTCGAGTTGTATTCTCCAAAATCTACTGAACAAAACTTTGGTTTTGGCTCTAAAGAAAAGAAAGGTTTGAATGCATGCATCGTTTTGTTTTCTAGAATCGACTTACCGAGATTTTTTCCGCTTCTTTGGACGATGAGATTCCACGACGCAGGGGGTGATAATTACTTCAAGTGTTTTGTTTTGCTACTTGTGATTTGCTTAGAGAATGCAAAATAATCTTTCTTCCCATTTCCCAAATTCATGTTGGAAAATGTGTACCGATTCGTATGGGATCAATTTGTAAAGCATGTACATTAAGAGTAACTGACATACAGCAAACAGTGCATCATGTTGACTATAAGTGGTGCTGGCTATATGTATGTCTGTGTTAACTGCATACAGGTGACTGGTTGGCGGCTCTATTGTAGTAAAAATAGCCTTAGAACTTCCTGTTTACAGCTCTACTGATTGACCTGGCTCATGGACTGTATTGTTCCATAATCGGCAGCCATAACGAGAAAGAAAAATTTCCTACCACTCAATTTCATGAGTTAGCGAATGATAAGAATAAAAGCAAAACACCGTTGCAACATGGCACAGCCTTTGAGTTCTCCAGCCAAACCGGCCTAAAAACAAGCAAAGATGAAAGATGTATAGCGAAAATTAGTTATATTTCCACGACTGTTAGTTACTTTTCAGTGGAGTACGCTTCTTAGGAAAGCCCATGAGAAGGACAAATAGGAATGGGACAAACAATCCGCAGTTTCACGAGAGAGATCGAACAATCAGAGGACCCTGAGAAAGACGAAACGATTGAACGACTTACACTTATTGAACAAATGTTGGCCAGTAAGCTAAAAACAAAGACAAATGAAATGAGAGCGGCGGCCACTGAAGATGTAAGCTTTCCTGTAGCGGCTGTAGTCAACAAATTAGAAAAGTATTTAATTGCAGTAGAGAACTTATCTGTTGAAGAAATTGAGAGGTGTGTAAATGAAGTGTTTCGCGGACAGTTTCTTGGTGGCTTCACTAACGTGGCATCAGCAGATATAAAAGAACTACTTGAGAACACATCTACAGCAGAACTGGAAAGAATTATGGCTTGTCATGTTGTTTTCGCAGACAACAGTTTTCTCCGAGTCGACTACTATCTTTGTAAATACACTTTTAGCTCCAAAGGTTTCAAAGAAAAGTTCAAGAATGCTGTTTGTTACGCGGTGCAGGTGGGAGTTCTGGATCTCGAGAAAGCAGACTTAGACCTAGTCAAGCAAGAGCTTCACAAAACTGTGACCACTAGGAACCATGACGACACAAAGCAGACACAGAGTCTTTACCACGAAGTGTTATACGCGGCCGACTTGTACAAGAGAATTACTCGCCTGCAAATTGTGGCTGGATGTAAAATGAATGAGTCAGCTAAGTTCGCGTGTGAAAATATTTTGCATTATCTCCTCGCCGATGTCCATCAAAACAGACGAACGCCGACCCCCAGCTGGCGTGTGCCCGAATCGTTACCTTATAAGTTTCAAGACATTAAGAGAAGCGAAGAAGAGAAACTGACAAGGAAAAGGCAAACTGAGCAGACAATGAGAAATAGACAAGGAAGCTCCATGGAAGGACGAGAAATAAAGAGACGAAGTCAACAAATGTCGCCGAACATTCGTCGGAAGAAGTTTAATTTATTCGAGTTCTATTTTCTTAAGTTTCTTTTCAAAAAACCCTTCAATTCACCAATGGGATTCCAAAGTTAAATCCAGGAATGCTTTTATGTTGTGAATTTTCTGAATCAAAACTGTTCATTTTGTTTTCAGTGGCCACTTAAGATGGTGGATCAAACACCATACCTGACATATCCCTCGGCGGGATATTTTGGCTTGCCACGCTCTAAGTCCTTGGGAAATTTTGCATTAAAACTGTGTAGCGCAAACAAATCGAGATATTCTTGATGTAAATTTGTATCGTGCCTCTGTGCTTAAATAGAAAATGTGGAAAAATCTTCAGACGTTTCGAGACTGCTGTCTCTTCATCACCGATCATGTTCACTTAATTCGAAATCAATTGCGAAGTGATTTGAAATGCGGTATTCCGGTTTACAATTTTAGCAGAACCCGTACGCGTGGCGCGCCAGCGGAGCACCATTCGTAAGCAAATCACAGGGGGCCCTCACATCAAGTATGTAGACATGAATAAAAGATTAAAGTTTGCTTACCTTCGTTGTTCGTGTGTTTGATCGGGAATGGCGCCATTTTGAGAAATTCCGACGTGGTCATCTTTTCGTGGTCTGGGGCGAGTAAAGAAGATCGGATGTTTTTCGGATTTTCCCATCGCACGCCGAGAATAATAAATAGACAAGGGATGAAACTCCCCGACGGTTTTCGTCGAATGTCTGCCACCATCAGCGCGTCGCGGAATTAGATTGAGAAAAATGACCGCAAGTTATATTACAAGAAGGCTCTAGACGAGATGCTCGTTATTAAAATAACGAGCTTTTATAAAAACGCAGAGGCGGCGAAGCGTTTTGAAACGTGGGGAGGCTCATCGTACACCAAGCCAAGTGCACACCCTTATGCAAATTTCCCAAAATGTCCTTTGCGTAGTTCGTTGGCACAAGCGAACCTCTTTGCAATCTTAACAGTGTCCAGTGTGTCCGTAGTCGATTTGTGACAACGCATAATAAGGCAGTTGTTCAGACGATCCGGCTTCATGGTGCTTCTTAGGTACTTCTTGAGTCGTCAGAGGACAGAAAATGTACGCTCTGAAGTCGCCGATTTCACAAGTAATGTCAAATACAAACCGCTTGTGCCTAGTTTAGTGGAAAAATCCAGCAGTTGATTGGCTTCTCAAACACAGGCCGGAGTTGTTCAAAAAAAGTCCCATAACATATTATTTCGCCAAGCGCGATTCTGATGAAACGATCTGTGAAAAGATCACGAGACTAAATATGTTGCCAAACCAATTTTATGCTGCGCAAGCGATATTTTCGGCACCGAAATGCAAATTTTCGTTTGGGGGGCTACAGCCCCCCTCCCCCCCTTCTCCGCCGCCTCTGAAACGGCTAACGGGAACTATGCTAGCAATTATTCTGATCTCATTAGGGAAAAGGCACAAAACTCAACAGATTTACAGCCCTGTTTAAGCTCATAGTTACTTATTGGCGCCTTTGATGAGACTTATAAACAAGAAATGTTCCACAAAGGGAAATAAAAATAGAACCCTCCAGACAGCTCTTTCAAATACTTACTTCCTTCAGAAGAGAAAGTACAAACTGTAACAGCAAATTAAAACTCGTGATTGCCCTGGCCAATTCGTTATCTGACCACTGGAACAAGATATTTTATCGTTTGTTCCTCACCTCTTTGATGAACTGTTAGTGTACATTCAAAACCGAAAGGTTTTTGTCCTTCTTCGAAACAACTGAAAACGTTCTCGCCTCACATGGAATTGAGCGTGCCTTGCACCGAAAAACGTTACAGATTTCAAATGCACCAATCAGAACGTACGAACTTTATACTTCCGCCTTAAATCTGTCAATCAAGTGTTCACATATCTCCCTTCCGTGACCCCCTGATGGTGGTAGACATGCTACGAAATCAAGCATCTGGAAAACGACATTTAACATTTGTGAATATTCTGACAAAATTTGCCCGCAGATAACTAGTTCAACACCTTACCTTGCCACAAACCCGTTTTCGTGAAATTGCGAGGGAGATTTAGCTAGGTAATTAGACGATATTCGAAAGCTCTGCTTCCAGTTTCATGCCTTGTCTATTTCTTAGAGTTTACGAACGGTTTCCGAAGGTTTCTTGGTCCCAGACCTCGAAAAGATGACCGCGCCGGAATTGTTCAAAATGGCCGCCTTTCCCGATCAAACACACGAACTTGTAACGAAGGTTAGCAAACTTCGATATTCACTTATTTGATGCGAGGGCTCCCTGTGAACCTATCAAGCCAAGAAATTTGGGAAGTGACTTAATAGTCACGTTACTGTCCGTCCGTCCGTCCGTCCGTCCGTCCGCACCACACGGTCACCAATATGAGGTGGTACACACTTGAGATAACCCTGTGCTGTATCCCCCGTTTTTGGCCCGAGATCGCATGATGACCCGCGTTTTAGCAGAGACAGCAAAAGTCAAAAACAATTTTATTAATGGAAAGAAAAAGTTTAAAAGAAAACTCAGGTTTTTTTTTTTTTTTGGTGAAAGGCGAAGAGTTCAAGTTACGAATTTGCCTTCGAGGACTTCATCTTTGTTGTCGGTTCTGCTGCGAACTCGGTCGGCACAACGCTTGAGTTCTCAGCATTTGGCGGTCCTGAAGCCAATCTTAGCAGAATTAGTGCCTTCTGGTTTTTCTGTCCACAACCATGGTTTTTGCGGCGGTCCGAACACATTTTCCCAGGAAAAACACCCGTGTTTATAGTAACACAGTAACTTGCGTAACTCGCGTAACATCGAATCAAGCCAAAGTACGTCGCTTGAATTCGCAGCATTTGGCAAAATGGTTCGGACGTCCAACATAGCAGAGCTAGTGCCTTCCGGTATTTTCTGTCTACAACCATGGTTTTTTCAGCGGTCCGAACACGCTTCCCCAAGAAAAACACCCATGTATATGTCAATCGAGCTGCGATCAATAAACAGCTGTTTAAGCACTAAAATGAAAACCTGACTTGACGTTATAGCAGATGTTGTGCAGTGGTTAGCGCAGTCCCTCTTCATTCCGGCGGTTGGGTGGTTCGGCCTTTCGGCTCTCAGAAGGAAGAAAGCTTTTTCCCCATTTTTTTTCTTTTGGGGGGGGGGGGGGTTTTTTAAAAAAAAAAATTTCTTTTTTTTTTATATGTGGTGTT
>Ga0126336_10000208_pt1 | contig 19513 bp, 15 predicted proteins | sample SidCmetagenome_FD_92530 | JGI IMG/M metagenome (GOLD analysis project Ga0126336, IMG submission 92530) | Coral microbial communities from El Islote,Puerto Morelos, Mexico - Siderastrea C C metagenome | ecosystem: Host-associated > Invertebrates > Cnidaria > Coral | place: El Islote,Puerto... | reverse complement strand
CTATAATATTTGTTTTTTGGAGATTATAATATCCACTAAGGTTTTTTTTTCGCGTGTTTTTTTTTTGGGGGGGAAAAAAAAAAGTGAAAGGGGGGGGGGGGGGGGGGGGGGGGGGGAAGAAATGTTGTTGGTATTGATTTTCAAGGCCATTAAAGTTTCCACTTATTCCATGTCTCAACAGCTTTGTCATAGATTGATGTAAGTTTAGTTACACTTGTCTGCAGTCTGCGGCATTGTCCGCAGGCATCGGTATGACGCGGAAAAAAAAGGAGTGCGGGGTGTCGTGGGAAGAGCAGCAGTGCATCCCACTCACAACTCCACATGCACTGCCATAGTACAAAGAGGGATGGCTGAAGACGAGGCAGTGCCTGGTAGCCTACATGTAAGTGTTAAAGTCAATCTGGTAAACAACAAACAACCTTCCTTTATTTGCGTTTTTGCTTTTTTCCCCCATAAATGTTATGTTGTAGCTTACCATTCTTGCGTTTGAGGGCCTTAACCAATATATACCTGGATTTTTGAAAAAGGAATAACTAATTCACGAATTGGACCAGTCTCTTCCAGACACCGGCCCAACTGCCTAATCAGTGACTGCAGCTGATGATTTCCCTGAAATGATTGCTAATTTCAGTGCTGATTTTAATTGGTAGTTGGATGTTTTAGATAGCGCTGTAGTAAACTTAAAAAAGAGAAGTTCAATTTAATTACAGGCGTATAATAACCTTTACAGTTTATTCATGGATACCCTTAGTACTGCTGCTGTGTTGTCTTGAAACAATTACAGATGTAATTTTCCCAGCTATGCAAGGATCAACTGTTGTTTGTTGCAATAAAAGCACATCCATGTGATCCCATTTCGGTAAAAATGGGCTCCTTCAACACCACAGATACAGTAAAAACCCACATAAGAAGAACCTAGATTTTAAGAACCTGTTAGGCTAAGATTGTCCATTTTGAGCCCTTTACAGAAGAACCTGTTTTGGCCTGAAATTTAAAGCAGGTTATTATTTTGAGAAATTCGGCCACATTGTACATGTAACTTTCTTCTCTTGATTTTACATAGCTTTATCTGTGCATAAAGCATTTGCATTTGCTAAGATTGAAGAAAATTTGAAAAATAGTAGGACACACCTACCAGTAACAAGCACCTTTTTCTTAAGAAAATAAGAACCTGTTTAAGAGCCTAATTTCCCAGTAAGCACGATTTATACAAGAAACCTTTACTTTTTAGGCAAATTTGCAAAAACCTATGTTCTTATATGTGGGTTTTTACTTTATCTGTACTGGGCTTCAACTTTGCCCCTCTTTGTTGTTTATTTTCTCCTGCCTTCCCTGGTTTTTCCACGTAGAGCGCAGCTCAAAATCCATAAAATATATAGTTCTGTATGCAGGAGCCAACACTATGAAAACGTGACTAACGTACGACAGTTTTGTGGCTCCAAACCGACTTCCCTTCACCTGATCTCACTCACAATGGCCTCACAAGTTTGCACCCCTTCCTTAGTAAGTAGACAAGAGAAAACACCTGTAAGAACTAGACTGGAAATATGAGAATAAAGGCTTACTTGCTTTTCAGCTCCAGCTTGGCTTTCACGGCTCACTGACCACCAGGATCGGTTTGCACTGCAAAATAAGAAACATGTTGTCTTGTTTATTCAATTGGTTTTTTGCTTGTTTATTTATTTATTTCTTCATTGTTTGCATTTTGGAACTAGACAATGATTGAAATGAAAGAGAAAATAAGACAAAGGTTTGGTCGATCAGTCAGCAGCAAAACCATAAAGATATTGCGAGTGAGGAATAAAGAAAGAATCCGAGTCTCTGACAGGTATCGAACCCATGTCCTTCCGTACACAGGTCTTTAACAACACACAGGACACTTTCAACATTGCAGACCTAAACCCCCTGCATGAGTCTCACAGTAGTTCAGTGGATAGAGCACTTGACTGGTGTATGGAAGGCCATGGGTTCGATTCCTGCCAAGGACTCAGACTTTTTCTTGTCTCGTGTTTGTAAGGTGCTGAAAATTACATCCTTTTTTCATTATTGAGCTTTTAAGCTTAAAAGATGTACCAATTTTGCTTCGTTCTTTGTTCTGGAACTATGGACTTACTTAACCACTAGTCGGGGTTCAGCATTTTCCTCAGTACAAAGACGCATGGAGTTTAATCTCTCTGTTTCCCACGCCCTCTAAGAAACAGAAGAAGAATTTTCCAGGTAAAATAGCATGCAACACTGTCACAACTTTGAATTTAACAACATGTATACAGTTGGCATTTCATGTCAAATGCTGTTAACCTTGGACAGAACTAGTTGAGACACATGCAATTAGCGCAAGCCGTTTCCCTGCATGGAAACACCTCACAACTCCACAACTCCACGTGCACTACCATAGAACAAAGAGGGATGTGTGAAGACGAGGCAGTGCCTGGTAGCCTACATGTAAGTGTTAAAGTCAGTCTCGTAACCAACAAACAAGCTTCCTTTATTTGCATTTTGATTTGCTTTTTCCCCATAAATGTTATGTTATGTTATAGCTTACCATTCTTGCGTTTGAGGGCCTTAACCACAATATATACCTGGATTTTTGAAAAGGGAATCACTAATTTTACTAGCTGTGATCCCGGTGGACTCGTGAGTAAATTCTTTTCCATTGTATTTGACTTTGGGGGTCCTGCTGTTTCATTGGATGGTGGTTTCACGATGTGACATAATCCACATGTCTATCAAAGTCTGAATTGATATCTACCAAAACTCTGACTTGGTATTTACACGAGTATATACCAACTAAAAATAAATTTTCATTAAAATAGGGTAAAACATTCAGCAGATTTCTGTGAAATTTGGCCTGAACTTTCCTTAGATGTTATGAAACAAAAGTGTGTAGGGGATTTGTGACATTTACAATATTTCACCCATAGGGATCTTTAATGCAACACGCATTGTGTATTGTTTGCTGATTGAGCTTGACAGATGAAGTGAAAATAACCAATCAGAATATCAAAAAATCCTCACACTTTCGATGATTGATCCTTTGTGATTAACACTGTGCAGTTATTTTGCTAACGCCCTCAGATTTGATACCCTGTTAATTCAATTGAATGAGGCACGGTCATTTTCGGGGTTGTTTGTGATTTCCTTTTGCGAAATACAAACAACCGGCAATTCATTTTTTCCCCCAAAATCTACATTTATTAAGCTTTCCAACAACGATATACAGCTTGCTGTGTTTTCCTTCAGAATGGCGAGTGTATGAATTTTTTCCCGAAGGACACCCATAGAGGTCCAGAGTAAGCTTGAGTTCCTTCTGAGACAAGGATTGCCAAAACTGGACAGATTGGAGAGTCCATCGGTCGCACCTCCAAAGATTTCTTTGTAAGGGTTAAGGTCGTATTTGACTACAGATACTCCACTTTAAAACATGGTTTACTTCTATACTAGAACACAAAACACCTAACCATACAGTAGCCTCTCATCTCTTTCTGCCACCAAGGGTGGGATATCAAAGATATCAATAATTGTTAACAATAAATATGATTATTAATAGTTATTAATTGATAACAATAGTATGCTAAAGCACTCTGTAATAGATTAGTTGCTCGTAATTAGTTCCTACACCTCAGAACTCACCTCCAATTTGTCTTGAAGACGACGATTCTGCTCTTGAAGCGCCTGAACAAAATAACAACACTTTTGAAAGCACGTCCACTAAATAAATGAATTTTTGGAGAGAGCTGACATTACAAATTCCTACTTCTGGGTAAATTATCTAAAAATCTTACATAATCTAAAGTCATTTTACACACTGTGAAACCAAATTCTGAAAACTGACATTACAGCAATCAACTGAAAGTATCAGACAATTGGAGACAACATTATAGCTTTATAATGATGGCTAGTTGAGAGAAAATAAATTTTTTAATAGCTGAAGACTTATCACTCTTCTAGAGAACATGAGCTTGCAAAAAGAGCACCTTACAAAGCCAATACCTCTTACAGATTACCTGCTCTTAGTTAGTTCCTATACTTCACAACTCACCTCCAAATCCTCTTGAAGACGACGATTCTGCTCTTGGAGCTCCTGAACAAAATATTAGTAAATAAAAGAAAATTTTTGAAAGCATGTTCACTAAATAAATAAATAATTCTTAAGAGGTGAGATTATAAATCTATTAATCTAATAGAATCTTAACCCATTTTATGTACTGTACAACCAAATTCTGAAAACTGATAATCAAAGCAATCAAATGTATCATACAAATTCAAATTTGAGTCAACATTACAGGCCTTACAACGACAGCTAGTTGGGAGAAAATAAATTCTCTACTAGGTGGTTTATCATTCTTGCAGAGAGCATGAGCTTCCAGAAACAGCAACTTACAAAGCCAATACATCTAACAGAGTACCTCAGCTGTTGATTAGTTCCTGTACTTCACAACTCACCTCCAAAGCGTCTTGAAGATGACGATTCTGCTCTTGGAGCTCCTGAACAAAATAATAAATAAAAACAAAATTTTTTAAAACCATGTCCTCTAAATAAATAAATTTGGAAAGGGATGAGATTACATGATGCTATTATTAATCTAACATAATCTTAACCCATCTCACATACATTACAATCAAATTCTGAAAACTAACATTGAAGCAATCAAATGAATCATACAAATCTGAATTTGAAGCAACATTACAGCTTTATAATGATGGCTAGTTGGGAGAAAATAAATTCTTCGATCCTTAGCAACAATAATTGTTGCTAAAAAATATAAACATTTAAGAGAAATTATTTCTCTTAAATGTTTATATTTTTTTAAATATTCAAGCAAATTTCTCCAATTAACTTTGTGACTTTTCACAACCTTTTGTCTGGTAACAATAATCATTTGGTATTACATTTTTTGGCATGGCTCTCCAATTCTTTCTGAAAAGTACCATAATTACACTCTATACAGCCTTCTGATTAAAAAAGGGGCATCTGGGAGAAATGAATCAACTTTGCTTTATCTAAACTGATTGCAAATGAGAAGACATAACGCTTTGTACAATATCGGCAATGCCTTACCAAGAAATCACACCAAGACTCCTAACTTAGTACGTAACATTGTATGTTGTACAGGCCGAGTTACAATATAATGACATCCTGGTAGTATTTCTAAGTGGCTACCAGTTGACACAACTTTTCATACCCCTAAGAACAGGGCCATCAGCCAGATAGCAGTAGTAGGCAGAACAAGCTAAAGCTCTTTTTGGAGCATAACCATGCTTCATTTTCGGGTTTTAGGTCTTTGTGCTGCATTTTCGAATTCAGGGTGACTTGTGCTCAGGTCTTCAGTTTCAAATGCTTTGTTTTCTATGCTAGGAAGTTGCACCTTTTACCTCTCCTAATCTTTCTCCATTTCTACTTACACACTCCTTTCTGTGCTTGCTAAGCAAGTTCCCTATTTCAATATACACAACACTGTTTTTTACTCTTGCACACTTACATTTCCCTTTTTGTCTTTCCTTTCTGCATGTACTTGCTAAGCAAGTTCCCTATTTCAATATACACAATACTCACAGTGCATACACTTTCAGGTGATGTACAGTCCACTGGCTCCACAGCAGTCTTCTGTGGAGCCTTCTTCTTCTTCTTCTTCTTCTTCTTCTTCTTCATATTTTCTTCATCATCGTATTCACCACCTTGGAGGGAATTCTGTATCAAGAACACACATAAACAATTGAATGTTACAGTGGTTTAATGAGAAAGCACCAACTCTATACAAGTAACTCATGTAACTATGTAGAAGAACGTTTCTTCAATTTACTCAGTGCCTTAGAAAAAAAGAAACTTGAACCTTCCACGTCTCCAAGTCTTTTTTTTGTTTTCTTTTTTACTCTTGCACACTTACATTTCCCTTTTTGTCTCTTCTTTCTGCATGTACAGCTGTACTTGCTAAGCAAGTTCCCTATTTCAATATACACAATACTCACAGTGCAAACACTTTCAGGTGACGTACAGTCCACTGGCTCCACAGCAGTCTTCTGTGGAGCCTTCTTCTTCTTCTTCTTCTTCTTCTTCTTCTTCTTCATATCTTCTTCATCATCGTATTCACTGTCTTGGAGAGAACTCTGTATCAATGACACAAATGAAAAATTGAATGTTACAGCGGTTTAATGAGTAAGCACCAATTCTATAACTCATGCACATAGAAGAAAGTTTCTTCAATTTACTCAGCGCCATAGAAAAAAAAAGAAACTTGAACCTTCCACCTCTCCAAGTCTCCCTCTGTTTGTTATCTCACACACCTAAAATTCCCCTTTTTTCTCTCCCTTCTGTGCTTGCGAAGTAATTTCCCTATTGCGTTATGTGCAATACTCACAGTGCCAACAGTTTCAGGTGACATACAGTCCACTAGCTCCAGAGCAGTCTTGTGTGGAGCCTTCTTCTTCTTCATATCTTCTTCATCATTGCATTCACCTTTGTGGGGAGAGGTCTGTATCAAGAACACAAATAAAAACTTGAATGTTACAATGGGTTAATGAGTAAGCAACAATTTTTACTCATGTATGTAGAACAAGTTTCTCCAATTTACTGTGCCTTACAAAAAAGAATGTCGCACAATTCACCTCTGCTTTTTACTCTCACACAATCAGAACTCCCTTTTCCTTCTCCTTTCATTCTCAAGTTTTTTATCCTTTGTTTTTACGTTCTGGGTGCCTCAATTTTGAGTTCAGGGTGCTTTGTGCTCAGGTCTTCAGTTTCAAGTGCTTTGTTTTCTATGCTATGAAGGTGCATTTTATACCTCTCGTAATCCCCTTAGAGTTCCTTTTTCTCTCTCCTTTTAGTGCTCTCTATTTCGTTTTATAGAACAATGCTAAATTTTGGCCTGCTTCCATTGGTCAAAATCGATCACGTGACACAACAGAGTCTCTCCTCAGTGGGTGCCAATCAGCGCATAGTGTCCATTTTCGCTCAAAATTTAGTGTTGAAAAACAAAAACAATAGAGTCCTTCTGTTTCAGGCCCTATGTGTGGTAGGATAGCTTCCCATGGAAATTTGATGTTCAAACTTCATATCAGCTCTCAAACTATGTTTTCAGACTAATATTAATTTTGTTGTAAACATAAAATTTCCTAGGGCTATCTATCACACAACAGTGCCTTCAACAGAAGAACTCAATAAAAGCTTACTGTTTAAATGTGCAATACTCACAGCACTAACAGTTTCAGGTGCCATACAGTCCACTAGCTCCAGAGCAGTCTTGTGTGGAGCCTTCTTCTTCATATCTTCTTCATTATTGCATTCACCATCTTGGAGGGAATTCTGTATCAAGAACACACGTGAAAAATTGAATGTTACAGTGGTTTAATAAGCAAGCACCAATCCTTACTCATGTACATGTATGTAGAAGAAAGTTTCTTCAATTCACTGTTCCTTCTTTTTCTCTCTCTCTGTTTTTTACTCTCACACAGTTAGAACTTTCTTTTCTCTCTCCTTCTGTCCTCAAGTTTTTGATCTTTCGTTTTTAAGTTCTAGGTGCTTCATTTATATATATTAAGAGTTAAGGTACTTTCGATCAGGTCATCAATTTGAAGTGCTTTGTTTTCTATGCTACAAAGTTGCATCTTATACCTCTCATAATACCCTTTGAGTTCCTTTTTCTCTCTCCTTTTACTGCTTGCTAAGTAGGTTCCCTATTTTGTTAAGTGCAATACTCACAGTGCCAACAGTTTCAGGTGACATACAGTCCGCTGGCTCCACATCAGTCTTGTGTGGAGCCTTCTTCTTCTTCATATCTTCTTCATCATTGCATTCACCATCTTGGGGAGATGTCTGTATTAAGGACACCAATGGAAACTTGAATGTTACAGTGGGTTAATGAGTAAGCACCAATTCCTACTCACATATGTTAAATGAGGTTAAATGTATTTAACCAAGTTAACCTACAACGAGCATGTGGTTATCAAGCGGTGGTGGTCAGCGGTGGTTCAGGTGCTGTCAGGCTCAGTTTGCTTAGTTTACTGCAATGGCGGGCTGTTACTGCTTGCACATGTCTTGTCTAGGTATTTTGCAGCGTTCTGCTTGTTTTTCTACCCCGGCCCTCCCTCCCTCTTATCTGGTTTATTTACTTCTTTTTGTTTTTGTGACGGGTGCCGGGGCGTGTGGGGCTCATGGCTGGGGTCCGGGGATTTGCCAGTAATGGAGTAGTTCATCTGGGGGGCCGGCTGACCACAGTGGAGGCCCCTGGATATCCCAGGCACCCAACCTCCATTATGCGAGGCAGTAGGTTAATTAACGTTTCTTCAATTTACTCAGTGCCATAGAAAAAAGAAACTTGAACCTTCCACCTCTCCAAGTCTCTCTCTGTTTATTTTCTCACACACCTAAAATTCCCCTTTTTTCTCTCCCTTCTGTGCTTGCTAAGTAATTTCCCTATTGCGTTATGTGCAATACTCACAGTGCCAACAGTTTCAGGTGACATACAGCCCACTAGCTCCAGAGCAGTCTTGTGTGGAGCCTTCTTCTTCATATCTTCTTCATCATTGCATTCACCATCTTGGGGAGAAGTCTGTATCAATGACACAAACTAAAACTTCAATGTTATAGTGGGTTAATGAGTGAGCACCAATTCTTACTCATGTATGTAGAAGAAAGTTTCTCCAATTTACTGTGCCTTACAAAAAAGAATGTTGCACAATTCACCTCTGCTTTTTACTCTCACACAATCAGAACTCCCTTTTCCTTCTCCTTTCATTCTCAAGTTTTTGATCCTTTGTTTTAAAGTTCTGGGTGCCTCATTTTCGAGTTCAGGGTGCTTTGTGTTCAGGTCTTCAGTTTCAAGTGCATTGTTTTCCATGCTAGGAAGTTGCACCTTCTACACCTTGTAATCTCTCTCCATTTCTTAACCGTTTCACCACTGGCTATTTCATGGCAAAAGTGCCTGGGAAACTGACTATTTCTGAAATGGTGTTTTTGCACACAAAGTGGCAGAAGATGACTTTCAAGTGAAGCTAGCCCAAATGGCAGACAACTAATTTTTGCCAAAATAACAAACTTTGTAGCGAATTTCATGAAGAACAATTGTGCCTAAAAACTAAACTTCATTTCATTCAAAATACAGGCAAAAATATGTACAAATGTGGTACAACTCTTATCACAATGTGAAGTGAACATCTCAGCACATCAAACATACAGAAAAGCAAATATTTAGCCTCCTTTGGAGGCTGATTTTTCTGGCATGTTTTTTTCGCTGGTTTTCCGGCACGTAGCATTATGGGCCCTTTTTTGCCTTGCTGGAAAACCAGCGCATAGTGGTGAAAGAGTTGATCTCTCACACACAGAGAGTTCCTTTTTACTGTGGTGGACTTGGCGCATTCCTGTGGTTATTTTCACGAGCTCTCGTGAAAGGTTCACCACTCATGTCTGCGAGATCTTCGGTAATCCCAAGAGCAGAACTTTGCTGTATCATCGGCTATGTCGGAGACACTTTTGTTATTTTTAGCGACTGACGTATCAGATCACTACTGGTAGTTTGTTTGGGTCCTGCTGTTTAGCGTAATAACGTGTTGTTTATCGATGATTTCACGCTCAGTAATATTAAATATGTTGCAGTAAAATTTCAGAGAAATAGCATTAGATCATAGCAAACAGCCATGTGTTCTTATCTAGAATAAATATTTGTCAAGAGCCAAATTGTGATTATATACTCGTGTTGATTGTGAGGCATACACAGTCAATGATAACAGTTGATTTCTGGTTTTGATTACATAACAATCTTGGGATATTGTGTCTTATAGGGGGTGTACACTGACATAGTGGTTGCAACCTCGGTTGACTGTCGGTTGACATATCGGTCGATATATCGGCTGGGCGTCAGTCGAGTGTCAGTCGCTATATGGCCAACGTATTGACTGATCACCAGTCAACCGTCAGTCGACAGACCGACAGTCGGTCGCGATAGCATCGGCAGTGTGTTGGCATTATATTGGTGAACCGTTGGTCAAGTATCTGCACAAGTATCTGCGCAAGGTATGCGTCGACCAATACTCGGTGAACACTATTGGTCGATACATCCGTCAAAACTCGGTAGACATGTCCATCAAAAACAGCCACCAAAAACAGTCTACTCAAAGTTAAAGAGTCAACAAATATGCAAAATGTTTTTATTGCTAACAAGGGACAAGATGTACTACCTAATGGTACAACTTGTTCTCCTTTCTGCAGTAGCCAATGACATTTTGTGTAGTCATAGTGACACAAAACAAGAAGGCTCGTTAACATCCCTCGAGAGCAATATAGAGCAATAAGGTGATGCATCTCAAATTCAACGGCTACCCTAATATACTATAAGAAGTACATAGACATAACGCCATCAAATGTGGATCAACTGAGGCAACGATATGTCAGTGAGAAGTCGTCGGATTACATGTAGCGACCAATATAGCGACCAACAATCGACCAAGGTGTCGGCCACTAAGTCGGTGGACACCCCCTATAAAACACAAGATCGACGCCGACCAAGTGTCAATGATATGTTAGCCTGAGGCTAACATATCAAGGTTGCGAGGTCGCCACTTGAGCCCTCGCAAAACGACATCTGATTTACAAGCACAGAAATTCCATACTGATGACATGTCACTACCCAGATCAAGGTAGTGCTTCTGATTGGTTGAAACGAAATTCCCTCGCGTTTCAACCAATCAGAAGTACTTCCTAGATCTGGGTAGTGACACGTCATCAGTGGCGACCTTGTGAAAGGTCGGCTGTTTTCTCAGGCTAATGATATGTTGGTGATCCGTCGTCGAAGTAATGACAACTATCGGCGATTGACTAGCGACTAGCTGCCGACTGTCTGCCACATATCGGCCGATACTCAACGGACACTCGGCCGACACCTGGCCGATATATCAGCCAATATGGCGACTGACAGTCGACCGAGGTGTCGACCGCTACGTCGGTGAACAAAGATCCCACATCGACCAAATGTCGGTGTTATGTCTGTGATCTATTGGCAAAGTAATGACGAAACATTGACCGACTATTGACCGATAGCCTGTAGCAGCTGAGTGGTGGCCACTTATCGGTCAATGCACGGCTGATACTCGACTGACACTCGGCCCCCACTCGACCGATACCCAGCCGATACATATCAACCGATATGTCGACCGAGGTGTCGACCGCTACATTGGTGGACACCCCCTGTAAGACATAACATCCCAATCTTGTGTGGTGCAATGTTCAATTTTGCTGAAGTGACTGAAAGTGGAATTCACACACACTAACTAGAATTTGCTTTTCTCTGTCCTTTTAACATGTTCCAATACTCACGGTGCCAACAGTTTCAGGTGACGTATCGTCCACTGACTCCACAGCAGTCTTGTGTGAAGCCTTCTTCTTCTTCTTCCTCTTTTTCTTCTTCATATCTTCTTCATCATTGCATTCACCATCTTGGGGAGAGGTCTGTATCAAGAACACAAATAACTTGAATGTTACAGTGAGTTAATGAGTAAGCACCAATACAATCAAGTTTCTTCAATTTACTGTGCCTTACAAAAATAGAAACTTGAACCCTCCACTTCTCCAAGTTTCTCTGTTTTTTACCTACACAGAGGTAAAACTCACTCTTCTCTCTCATTTTGTGCCTGCCATGCAGCCTATTTCAATATGAGCAGACTCCACACGACTGTAGTCATTTTCAAATTCTTATTGCTTATACCTTTTTCAAGTTCCAAGTTTAAAGTGGAAGTATGCATACTTCCTCACATGTCAACGGTAATAGCGTAGTCAATAAGATAATAGTTTCAAATGTAACACAAAATAAAAATATAGAGAGACCAGAGAGATCACATTTCCTTACATCCATGCACATACTAAACCAGAGACCATCTTAATGTAAGTTCACCTACCTCTACACGAAACTGTCGTAACTGGTCTTTCATTTTGATGATTTCCATTTCTTTTACTAGTTTCTGTGTATTTAAAGAGAAAAAGATGGAAAATAAGTTATGTGGAAAACAGCAGCCATTTTGCCAAAGTGGTACACACTAGTCCCAGTGGGAATGGAACCCCCATATAAACATGATGGGGGAGCTTGTCTTACCTTTTAAAAGTTAAATTTCGTTAAGGAGTTAAAATTTAACATAACTACTGTTGGAATTATCTAGGTGCTTTTTAGAGTAGATAGCCAGAAAAAATTTAGAGGATAAGTAATTTCTTGCCGGAATCAGTTTCTCTTTAGGGAGATCCTGGTACCTTTAGGGGGTTCCTTTCAATATTGCTGACACCCACATCACTTTAACATAGGGTTACAGTGCCTTGACAATGTAAATTGAGATAAATTAGTTCACTGGTCTTCTATAATAAAAAGGTTTTGCATCATTTTTTAATTCACCTTTAACTATCATTCAGAGTAGAAGTTGGTCATTCATCTTTTTGTTATTTTATTTGTCCTGGAGACTAAACAAAGTGTCTTCATCCCATTAATTCAGCTTCATTTTCTTGCCAATTTCATTTTGTACTGAGCTTTATTGCATATCTATTTTGTTTTTTCCTTTCCACTTTGTGACAATTGTAAACATTTATCTTTGATCCAGCTTAGATTATTTGGCTTCAACATCAAGAAGCGGTTGCTTAATACAGTATGCTGTATTTGAAAATGTATGCAGGTCTTTGAGTCTGACTGGAAAATGCAGGCCAACACATAAAGCGCACATGTACCTGAAACTGGTTTTTTAAAAGTTGCCATTCGTTTTCATTGTATGACAGTTTACCCCGCAGATTCTGGATAAAGAAAATCACTGAGCATTAGAGAAAAGAGGTAAAACAATACAGTCATGCCTGAACCTGTCAAAACCTGAACAAACTGCTGAACTACACAAACTTAGCTTAGTTATTAGTGGCTGTGTCCAGTTGACAAAATTGTACTCATCTGGTGAGAGTAATGCTAAGAATGGGGTGATGCTCCATATGCCAAGTCTGTCATTTTCTTTTATTTTCAAATCTATTATGACATTGTTCTATACCAAGACTAAGTTCTATCATGCTCCTGCGACGTGACTTGGGACTTCTTATATGATGCACTATCCTAAGAATGTGTTTTCAGTGTCTTTTTGGTTTGGCAACATATTTCCTACCACACCTCTCCCCAGATGAGTACAATGCTCTTGCAGGAATTCTCTTTTTGCTCTGAGATTTAATGAGTATTTATTACATTTCCGTACAACAGTAGTTTCATTAGAAGGCAGCAACTGGCAGATTTCAACATTTATTTGAGCCTAAGAGGCTGCATACTTTGCCTAGATTTGCAGTCAAATGATTGCAAAATTGCCCAGATCTATATCTGTTTACTTGGCTAAGCTCTGATGCCTACCTCAAAAGTGATTAAAGCCCCTCACACAAACTGTTATAATTATTTAGAAGGAGTGTGATGGCATGTGCACAGCATGAAGCAGGCTATCTATATGCACAAATTGAGAACATGCTAATATATGAGCTGACCTCATTGTGCGCTTGTGCGGCCTGTGGCAGCACAAAACCACAAATTTGAGGTCATTCAATGAGCTTTTAGAGAAGACTGTCCCTCTGTCTGCAATATTTTGCCATTATTCACACTATTTGCGACCAATTGCTGATTAAGTCTTCCAGACAACCCATACTGTTGCAACATTTAGCATGACAATGTTATGTCCTTAGGTTAGTTCTGCTGAAATTTGTAGCTTACTTGCACAAATTATAGCTATTTTAGCTTTGGTTTGTGACACAAACCTATCAATCATGATTCTGGCTACCAGGCAAAACATGAATCCAATAACCAGGCTAAATTTGGTCTACTGTAAGAAAACCAAAGTTTGCCCTAAGCCTTAGCTTACTTAGTATACTCTGACATAGATATGTTTGAAAACGCATTGCAGTTTATCCTTTGAGATTGACTTAAGACGGTGTTTCTGACTGGGACGATTTAACATACCTCTGATTGTTCTTCCAGTGCACTCATCGAAGCAAAAATATCATTAACTTCCTTTGCTTTCTGTATAAAGAAATTAAATCACTAACAGTAAATAACAGAAGCCATTTTGCTACACACAAGTGTAATTATAAGGCACACACAAGTTTATTTATCTTAGCATTACTTTCTTGATGGGAAAATGACTTAATAATCAGTAAATAAATAAATGGCAAATACATCAAGGTTAACATCAGAAGCTAAAACAATCCCACATGACCTTATAGGTGGCATCAATGAATGTTGAATTTTGTCTCATTTGACAAAGCGTTTACTCATTATGTCAAAAGCTTTTGAAATCTAGACTTAAGAGATAACCATAGAGAAAAATTAGAGATTATGATTCAATTTGGCACCCAGAGCCTTTAAAGTCATTTTAAGAGTCCTTCAAAGTCATTTTAAACAATCAAGGATATTGTTACATGTACATGTAAGAATACCCATTGACCCCCCAGAGCCATTGACCCCCATCCCATGAGAATTTCCAGCACAGCATACAATGGGAGGGGATGTGGATATTTCTGGAATAACCCAATTGAGAAAGGAAAAAGTGAGGATGAGAGTTTGATTTGGGGCCTGTGAATATCTTTCTGCTCACTTCTTCTTACAGGTCCCTCAATCATTGAACTCTCTACTTAATTGACAATTTAATGATCAAGGAGAACAAAATAATGTGGGGAAGATGGCCATTGATGCTCATGAATTGATCAGCACTCATTTTACCTTAAAATGCTAGCGTAACTACAGTCATCAAATAAACAAGGGGGTTAGTTTCTAAAGAAACTGTGGTGCTGCGTCAGTGGGGATGTGAAACACAAAATTTAGGATTTATTAACTGAGTTGATAAGGTAGATTGGCCACCGTCAATCCCTTCACGGTGGCCAATCTACCTTATCAACTCAGTTGATAAATCCAAAATTTTGTGTAACTATGTAGTCATGTCAATCAAGGAAAAATGGATAAAAAATATAAAGTCATTACAAAAAAGCTTGCCAAACATCTAGTGGTAGGATGATAAGAGCTTCATACTTGAGACCTACTGAGTCTAGGGCTCAGAAGTTTTTTTTACATCTCATGCATTTAGGACTACCTCCTTCAAGACTTCCTCAGAGTTTGTTCTACTGCTGACAAGTTTAGTCCAATCTGTATGTGAGTCAGCTGGCAACTTTTCAGTGCTAGTGAAGGCTGAAATTCAATGTAAAACATAATCTTGAGTAAGTTACCACTTAGCTGAGTGCCATGAAATAAATGGAAAATGTTTTTTCCACGCACAAGAGGGTCATGAGACCCTGTGACAAGGTAGTTGCAGAAGCAGTGGTTCCCACCATTACTGACCTTCCCATCTACCTACTCTTAGATTTCAGTTGTAAACTGCATTAAAGTGTAATGTGCAAGCCATTTAATTTTTGTCAACTACCTGATTAAATAGCAGGATTACATATTGTGAAGTTTTTGATATTACAATAAAGGTCAGGTTGTAGTGGTCAGCTTGCTTGGCATGGCTACTTGAGGTGTGTGAAAAATGCTTTCTTTGTATACCAAATACGGCTTTCCGTATACCAAATAACAAATACGCATTTACGTACATTTACATTTTTCAGGCACTCCACAAATAAATAAAGTATACTGCAAAAAGAACATTACTGGTGATGCAGCACTTAAATAATAAATATTTATAATAATTAAGGTAATTTAATTTAAAGTGCACAGTCAAGTTACATTTGAAATATGTTCAAGCATGCCTAATTACCTTGATGAAACCAAAAATGAAAACTTATGAGTAATCTAACAAACTCTCTTAATCACAAAATGCAGTGAGCCTGGCATCTTGAATGTGGGATACAAGAAAGCCCCCAGGGGGAGATTTCCAGATAAAAGTGACAGGGGTGCTTGTCATACCTCAGGGGTTAAAAAACTGTGATTTGGTACCTATTGGGGTGTTAAAAAGTACTAAAAACCACCACTAGAGGTATCTTGGCACCTTTAAAGGTAGAATTGAAAATGTGATTTGGTACCTCTCAGCCATGAGTAACCCCCACAAAACCAGATTTGGCACCTCTTAGCCCGGGGGGGGGGGGACTCCCCTATGAAAGTGATGGGGATGCTTGTCGTCTCGCTTAGGGTTGTAAATTGCAGATTTTGGTCTCACTTAGGGTGTTGAGGACGGAAAGCCAATATTTTTACCCACACAGGTATCGCTAAGGGTTGTGTGTGAAGAAATATCTATATTATATTGTGTTAGTGGTCTAGAGCAGCACACAAATCGCCGTTGTTAAAATTTACTCATAGAAGACAGCACTCGATTGCAGCATCTTTAGCGCAATTAACATCTGTATAGCTCTTATTTAGTTGTTTGTTTTTGCATGGTCTTCCTTAGGGGTTAAATAAAGCCGGAGCCACGCCCAGATTGGTCTCCTTTAGGGTGTTAATTCTAATTTTCCGACGAGCATCCCCATCACTTTCATATGGGAGTCCCCCCCCCCGGGCTTTTTAGTGCTCAATTTCAAAATTTCCAATGAGCTTCCCTGTCACTTTTATGTTGGAATCCCCCTCCTTGACAGCACCTCTTAACAATAATATTAATTGACATTTACTAAACATTATAGCAAATACGAAACTTCATACAAACTAAATATAAATAAAATACTCCAACCTACAACTAAAAAGACTCTAAACAATGACATCTACTTACACCCTTAATATAAACAATACATAAGACACAACATGGTTTTCTGTAACTCTAAACAGAACCTGGAGGAAAGGGAGAGAAAAGAAGTGTACAGCTAATGTATGTACTGCCCATGTTATTAGACATGAATTGAATGTGACTGGCCATGTTGTGGTTCAATTTTATCCTTGGTTCAATTTTTATTTTCCTTTGTTTTATTCTCATTATCATACGATGCCATACAAAAAAAACAAAGGAAATAAAACTTGAACCAAGGAAAAAATTGAACCACAACAGCCACACCTGAAATGAGGCCAAATGCAAACACTTCTGCTGACAGCTATTCTACTTCTTACCATGACAATAGAAGACAAGTGAAATAACTGTCTATACAGTGTGTTACCGTGAAACATCTCGTGATTCAAAAGTACTTTCATGTTTTAATTACACACTTCCCCCACCATGAAGCTTTCCGTTCATGACTTAAACCGGCATAATTACATCTAGGCAACGGATGCATCTCCTAAATCACAGAACACAGTAAGCAAGGCACTGGTTGGGATGTAAGGTACAGGGTGCAGCCTTATTTAATAATTAATTGACACTACTAAATGGCAAAAAAAAGATTAAGTGAAACTCAGAAATAACCAACCCTTTAAAACACAGTTCCTGTAGAACAAACAACATTCTTAAGCCCGGCCAAAGTTACAGTGAAATGTGTGGTACAGAACCCAAACCTAAAATTTACTCTGATAATATAATGAATAAATGTCATCACATAACTAAAGCTGAATGGGAAACAGATCAGCAGAGATACATGGAGACCCTAAATCACCAATTTTATTTAATCATTCAAACCCGGGTAGCAGTTGCACAATTAAATCAAACGCTGAGTGATGCAACGTAAACAGTACAATAATTTTAAGGTGCCAAACTTAACATAATGGGGATTTTGGTAGTTTTCTCACAAAATTAGTTATGACAGGGTTTTGTTACAACACATTTTTCCCACTCCCTTGGCACTTTCCAAAAGTTACAATAAATTTTTTGCTGTGAATTAAATTAAGAACCATTTTAGTAATAACACTGACAGATTCAGATTCAAATTTGATAAAGATAAGCGCACAGCCAATTACTGCCTGAGGTATTTCTAGTTAGTCAGAGGGCCACAGGGTCTTCAGCGAAAGCTGTCACGAGTCACCCTTTCTAAATAAAGTCTATTTATTTATCTATGTCACTTCTGCTAAGACATGACTTGTGTTGACAAGGCTTTATCACTTCAGTCTACAGCTAACCAAGTGAAAGTTTTGTCTATTAAATAATATAAATGCATGAATCAAAAGTTCTTTCATGCTGTAAATATCCTGCTGCCCTGCCCCACCCCACCCCACCCTGCACCCCACTTCTAGAAGGCTTCCCCTTCATGATTTAGACCTAGTCTAGGCACTGACATGTCCTTTGAAACTTTCAAAATTGTCCTACAATTACCAAAAATATGTAGCAATTTACTCAAATGCCTGCTTGAAATAGTTAAGTGTGTTTTAAGGACAGACTTGTCATTAGTAATGGACAGCTTTCATGCTCTAATGAAAAACTCCACTCCACTACACAATACTAGGAATATACAGTCGAAGCTCTCCTCGCAACCATTCTCATAAGCCACCAGCTCTAGTTACGACCAGCATTGTGCGGTTCAAGAAAATATTCATACCACCTCCCATGGAAGGTTTTTGGTTTGCACCCCCCCCACCACCCCTTAGGAATTTCCATTCCAAGGGGTCTTTGATGACCCCCCTCCCACCAGGAAATTCCACGTTACGCAAACATGATTTTTGTTGTAACATTAAGCATTTATTATAACATCCATTTTCAAAATACAATGCTTTGCTATTGTTCTCTACTATTTGCATGTTTGCCATCCAGTTTGAAATATTCCATGTTGTTTGCGAAAATTTGTTTAAACCGAGTGTTCAAGTGTTCTAACATTGGGGATGGTGCTGAGGGATGCCGTGAATAATCTGCGTGCTGAAAGCGACGTAAACAACAAAGCCAAAATTTTCAGCAGAATTGAAATTTGTGTTCGCCACAGTCAAACCTGCCATCAAAAGCGAAACTGTTGGAATGTAACTTACACTAAAAATCGACGGTTATGATGTTCAAAAGAGAATTAGAGTAAAATAGCAGCTTTTTTTCCTGGGATTAATTTTAGTTCACAGTGCACTCAAAATAAATTGCGCAAGCGATCCATGTGGGAAGAAGAAATCGAACCTTTCTTTCCCGCACTTTATCCCTTGTTTAAAATTGAAATAGTAAATAAAGCTCAAATGGAGACTCAAAGATAATGAAAACTGTAAAAGAATTTGTAAGAAATAGCTAATATAGGCTGAACTTAGTTTCAGTTCAAAGCACATCAAATTTGCATAACGCATGAAATCTGACCTTTTCAAATTATGAGCGTCACTGTCTATCTAACGCAACAATTCTATCTCGATGATATCCAGTGAAAGGCGGCTGAAAATGCATGATAAAAATATTTTTATATTTGTTTAAACAAGTTTGGTGTTAAAAAAAAAAGTTTCACATTGAAAGGATTGAAAACCGTGAAATATTCACTGAAGGCCAAGGAGACACGCAATTTTCCGTAAACACGAATATGCAAATCTGGTGTACTGAAATTTCATACAAATCAAAGTCGCAAAATTTGGCATTTAGGTCAACATATTTGCTTATTTTTGATGGTCAAAACAGCCTACGTGGGTATTACTTTGTGCTTTCAATATTTTTCATGTTTCTTCGCCCTCTGGAAAAGGAGCGTCCCATGAACCCCCCACTCCCCTCGGAAATTTCTGCCTTTGAACCCCCCTCT
>Ga0126336_10000207_pt1 | contig 19514 bp, 7 predicted proteins | sample SidCmetagenome_FD_92530 | JGI IMG/M metagenome (GOLD analysis project Ga0126336, IMG submission 92530) | Coral microbial communities from El Islote,Puerto Morelos, Mexico - Siderastrea C C metagenome | ecosystem: Host-associated > Invertebrates > Cnidaria > Coral | place: El Islote,Puerto... | reverse complement strand
TTTTGGGATCCCCCCCCCCCCCCAGGCTCAGAAACCCAAAAGAAGCCCAGGCAGAATAGGGTTAATTAATCTTAACTACAACACTATTTCAGTTCTTTATAACGACCATTTGTCTACGGGAACATTGTGCTAAAAACTCTTGGAAATTCTTTCTAACCAGTTTTAAAATGTTCAGTCTGTTTATATATTCTACTTTCAAACAATAATTAACGAAAGAAGAATCCCTCCCCCCCCCCAAAAAAAAAGGCGGGTAAATTTCTTATTGGCCATAACTGTACCCTCGTTGAACTCACAGGTTCTACTGGCATCGATAATAACAACGCAACCATTTGAGTCAGAAGCTACACTGTTGTTCTAGCTCTAACGTAAAACAAAAATCATTACGGTAATCTTGATTATAATCGTAGTTATAATCTAATTATAACTAATCATTAGCTTCTCTTGAATTGTCACTGACAGCCTGTTAAAAACTTGTCTAAATAGGTGAGGCCAAACAAGAAACTATAATTACTGTCAGAAGCTCTAAATACATTAAGAAAGTCGCAAAAAGCGGTCATTGTTCAATTTCTCTTGTTGGCGAGATTTTTTTTTGTTTCTGGAAATGTGCTGTTTATTAACAAACGATGAAAAACTCCTGACCCGATCGAGACAAGAAAAAACCTAAACCAATTCACTTGAGGTATCTCAGAAAAGCTTACTGAGGCTAAATCTAAAAGGCTGAGGATAGCCGGCGTTCGAAGTTTCAACTGAGATTCGGAAACAAAAACAAATAACAGTTTGATTACCAGAAGGGCAGTCTTATTTGTTTGGCCTAACCGAGAACAAATTACTACGTACGGGTCAGCCCCCTTTTTCACAAGAGCCAAACCTTCAATCTGTTACGTAGTTCTAACATTTGACCCTGTGCAGAAATATTCAAGTGTTACTTCTGAAAAAGCAAGCCCTTCAGCAATACCTGACGGTTGGTCCTACTCGCCTTAAAGTATTCTACAATACTAAATTTGGGATGTTGTCTTGACTTAATTTTCATTCTCATCATTATCGTGATGTTTTATCAAAAATATCAATAACGCATATGCATTCTGATGAGCAGGTCTTGCTGAAAACGGTGACGCCTTACGTTGTAACTGGTCTGGTTGCTACTTGCTTTCAAAATCTTTAAGAAAAAAAAAGGACTATATTAAATGAGATGACATAAAGCAAGACATTGTCAACGTTACATAAATCTGTGATACTGATCATGTGGGCTTGTCAATGATTGATAACTTTTTGCTTGGTTGACTGATTAGCTGATTTGAATTCGATTGTTCGAATGTTTGGTAAACTGTCGGATCAAGGATTAATTGATTGATCGATCGATTGATGCGTTCCTTCCTTTTTTCATTCATTTATTTTTTGAATGACTGATTGGTTTGGTTGCTTGGTTGGTTCATTGCTGTTTTAATTTTCTCATGCATCTATTTAACCCTTCGCAGAAATCGCTTTCGAACGAAATTACATACCTCAAGGCAGTCTGCCTCTCACACGTTCCACAATTTTTTCAGCTATTCTCAGGGCCTCCACTGCCATATCGCGTGAATACACGTCATTTGGGATCCGAGGGTAGGACATTCTGTCGGGATATCGCATGCGTGTCGAATCTATCACAAGGCCCTCCAGCTGCGTCGCTAACTCGGTCAATTCAACGTCATTTAAGCCATAGCAATTCACAACCAAGTTGTGAACATTCGTTTTGTCCGCGTCTACGTTATACTGTGCGGCTTTTAGGGCCTTCTCAGCAGCCTATGAAGACAAAATAATATTCTAGTTTACATTTATTGACCTTGACGACCTGTGACGATTGGATGCAATATTTTTATGGGCTCTGAAGGACCTTACTTCTTTTTACGGTCGTTTGGCTGGCATTTAAAAAATGATGATCTTTCAAGTAAACAAGCCCTTGAAGATGTCCTATCTCCAGGGCATACATTGTTTTAAAAGGGCTGAATGATGATATAAGGCCTCTCTGGTATATTTAATAAAGTTCTTTTAGTGGGAAAAGACAAAACCTTAAACTTAGTTGCTAACCTAATCCTCATTGTGACTGGCGATAACCTCATTTATAAAGTTTATAAAGACACTGGTCAGCTTTAAATCCTTTCACTAGGAAAACATATGAGCAAAGAAAACCAAAGCTTTTCCATTTTATTGATTTTCGAACATCTAGTTTTTTTATAATTTACTTACAACTGTGCTGAAGCTACGTATTGCACCTTGCAACCTAACTTATCTATGGGGTTACCAATGGCTGGCCAAAAGTGCACTTTTTGAATGGAACAAATAAGGAGATCCTTTACCTGGTGGCATTTAAAGCATGCCCACTCATAAGAAGGTTTGCTCGAAGCAATTTCGTTTGAACCAGCACGAACGTCGACTTCAGCTTGTCTGAGCCAGCGCCTGGCTTCTCCTGGTTGCGGATTCCTTGTGCAAAAACTTGGAGGAACATCCCGCCATGCAGTGTGACCTGATGAAGATCCCCACGAACCGTACTGTTGGCTGAAGTTTCTTCTGTATTCCTCCCGCTGAGAGCCATGTTCCATTGCACGGGCTCCCCAAGAGGCGAACAAATCTTCGTAAGAACCGCCAAGGCGAGTAACTTCATCCTGTATGTGCTGCAAAACAGCCCTGTAAAATTCTTCATCTCCAAAATTATTTGCGGACTCCACTGCATGCATAGTCGCTTCACGATCTGTCGTCTTTGCTTTTCTGGTAGTTCCCATGCATCCTCCAATATGCTCGATATCTCATCAAATACCTCTTGCCTGTCTCTGTGGCATTCTGTTTGTCCGTCAAAAATCTCTTTTAGACGATGAAATTTATGCAAATCAGTAGCGTCAACCACAACTGGTTCTCTGTCGTGTCCAATGTTTATTCTGTACTTCTTCGTCAAGACACCAGCACCTTCATCTGTCACCTCCTCGATAATTATTGCGTAAATGTACGTTGCAGTACCATCCAACTGGTCAAGACTTGGGTCATGTAGCTGATAACCTACATATTCTCCGGGTTCAAATTCCTTGAAGGCGTCATTCAGCAGATGATGGTCCTCGATTGGAATTAAGGTACCAGGCTCTGGATAGATATTCATTTCTGCAGCGTTGAAGCTATCATCTTTTCGAATACCCATTCTGTCTAGTAGTGAGCAAATGGAGGCAGGAGAACATCGCAACATCTCAGGAATGACAAACGCCTTCATTCCAAGAAACTCTCCGTAAATTTCGACAATTACGTTGGCGACCAAAGTTGATAACGAAATGGTGTTGTCAGCCATTGCTGCCGCCGCATTGACGTACACTCTCCAAATGTCTCCACCATGCAACTCTACCCTCTCTTTAAAGTACTGAACATTATCTTCACTTTCAGGAATCAGTGTGTTGTTGTACATAAGGGAGGTCTTGAGACTCAATACAGCAACCAGCTGGATGCTTCGAAGACCTTTTTCAATATTTGCAATTACGCCTTCGTCAAAATCTTTCTTGCGAAAGTTGGCGTGTCTAATAATCCTGGCAATACCACGGCTAAACTGTAGAGAGGACAGTTGTTGTTTCAATGCGTTTACAGCTCCACTTGCCACTGGAGTCGTGTTGTCTGGATCACTGAGTGTTTCTTTCACCACAGCGGAAAGCATCATTGGCTGTAAAGCTGGAGGCAATTTCTTCATCAGGTCTTCGTAGTTTTCCATTCCAGATTTGCAGCTTACGTTCATTAGGCTGAGTTCAAGCACAAGAGGTTGATTAAGTCCCTGGATCCTATTCCCATAAGTAGGAGCATCATCAAATATCAGCTCCGTTGATTTGCGCAAAGTGATAGGGATAGTGCCGAGAGACTTACTTGTGGAGCCAAGTCCTGAGGGCATTGCTGGTAGAAACAATTTCGACAAAGTCGACAGATCTTCTATATCCCGCTGCAAGCTGTCGAAGAATCCTTCTACCGCTTTGCAGCACGTACGACGCTCGTTTGGGTGCAAAACGGCATTCTGGCATTTCACATGCAACATCTTTAAAACCATGGCGTAATGACTGGGCTTTACGTACTTGGAACAGCCTAGGGACTCAAACAATGGCCGAAACTTGCCAAATTCTGGAAGTACTCTGTAAAGAAACGGCTTAATTTCAAGGTGCTCGTACAGTTCAAGTACAGCTTGTTCAGGCAGAATGAACCTTCTTCCTTCTTCAACCAAAATACAACGTGTAGTCTTGAGGCGCATCTTTGCTTCACTGTCCTTCATCGCATTATCCTGAAGAAAGGTGTAAATACTTTCCATGACGGCCATTTTTGTTAGACACTGTTCGCATGACACACTTTCATCCTCGTTGTTGCTTGCAAGATGGTTACAGATGGTCTGGCAGTGACTGATAACAAGGTCAATGGACGGCGTTTCCAGAATTTGAAGCTGAGCGAGAAGATTATTAAGGTACTTCTTTATGTTTCCATGAGGACAGTCAAGCAAGTAACGATGAAACCTTGGATCCGCCGACCGTGGAAGCAAATGTACTTTTGTCCAAACAATATCTTCATGTTCGTTGACAACAGATCCACTAAATGCGATAAATGGAAATTCGCCATTCTCCACTTTTCCCATTGGTGGGCAGAGTTCTTGAAGTCCTTCTTTGACAGGATGCGCTGCCACAAAGGGAATATCACGGACAATGTGTAAAAGACCTTCACCCACCACATTTGGTCGTGAAATCAGATGATGGACTAAAACTTCGGACTTCCTGTACGTATCATCAGTTCTAGCTATCTGTGCCTCACGTGCAACCTGGAATGCAAACTGCAGAAAATGATCTTGAGAAACATCTTGAATCAGGCCGATATTCTTCAAAAATGGCAGCCATTCGTCAGAGTCGAAAGGTTTTGGAGGAAACTTGTCTTCTGATAACATGACACAGAAAACGTCATTACCTGGGTCATAGAACTTGGAGGTTGCTTTTAACGAACCGTCTGTGGTTGGAATAAACTCAACTATTTTCAAATAGTCTAACAGCCGTTTTTTCTGAATGACTTCAGCATCCGTCTCTTTCAGACAAGTCGAGGAAATAAAATCACGAAGATATCGAAGATGGGCCAACTTTCCTTCAGGACTCAGATGCTGAAAGCATTTGAGGACAAACTTCATGTACACTTCAAAAGGCGATAAGCTCTGCACTTTTAAGAATTCATAGAGTTCTGAAAGTCTCTGGTCAGATTCCAAAAACAAACAGCCAACTCTGGATTCAACGACATCCATCTCGACCTTTCGAATGTCACCAGGTAAAACGAAAACTTCCATTCCTTCAAGCTTTGTTAGACCACCATTTGCCTTTGGATAAAACGGGAGTTTTCTCAAAATTTCTTTGTCGCCAACTGTCAGCGTTTCGGTGTTGCGGCTAAAGAAGTCTAGAACAACCACGGCATCCGATAACTTCAATTTGTCATCAAGGGAACGGGAATTCCACTGCAGCCTCTGATTAAGCGCGACAAGAAGTGAATGGGGCGTCTTGACCGTGGCGACTGCTTTACGTGCTAGCTCGTATGAATCCTTCTTGGTGTAGGGTACTGTACCAATGTACACGGTTGTTATCACAACTAAGTTAAGCTCTGGCAAGCCCAAAATTCTAAGAACCTCGACTAGCTTCTGGGTAGATTCACCGCAATCGTTGAAGTCAAGAACAGATTGGGCATTATTCAAGGGCACCAAAAAGTGATTTACGACCGTTTGCCTGTCGCGCAAAGAAGTCGAAGAGCCAGGGAGTTGAGGTCTTAACAACTGGAGTGTCTCGGTGGCTGGAAGAATGCTCCACTTAGAAAGGGGAAGAAGCATATCACGAATGAATGCATCTTTGCCTTCTTCACTTAGATCTGGCTTCCTCAAAGTATCACTAGCACAATCTTGCAAAAAATCCCAAACCCTGTACACCCAGCCACGATTTGGCAAGGGAGCAGTTGGGTTATTAGGACACCACTCTACGTACTGACCTTCACTGCGAAAACTGGGAGGCAGTGTAAGGTGCAATTGGGAAGCAAAAAGTTTGACATCCAAAGGTCGAAAAACAGCAGCTTTTTTACAATCAGCACCGTTGAAAACTTCACGGTAGACTCTCGCGTGCACAAAAAGGGACGGAGAATGTGGTAGAATATCTGCGTATTGACTCAGGCATCGGGGGTGGTTCTCGCTGAAAGCGTGCAAGTGGTTGTCTTGAGTGAGAAGTAATGGTAGTCCAGAGAGATTTTCCACGAAATCCTCATCATCTCTGCAGTACTTCAGGACACGAATCACTCCTTCCTGACTCTTGAATGCTGTCTTGTCAACAGAACATGGAATCGCTCCAATACTGCAAAGCGGATCAGCGTCACTGAAGGACTTGTAAAAGTCCACAACAGCAGAAGGCGAAATACAGCACACCTCTACCCCCGCTTCTTTAAAAGAATGGAATACAGTAAGTGAAAAGGCCACCAGGTTGAAGCCAGTTTCTAGCAACGTTTCTTCAAAATTTTCCCTTTGCTTTAATTTGTACTCTTCTCTTCTCTTTCGCTCCTCTTCGCTTTCATCACGTCTTGACCGTAATGCAGCAAAAAAACCTTCGATTCCGAGATTGTTGAAATATGTTTGGTCCTTACCACAGCCAGTCGGTGGAAACCACTTTACTTGGACCACCCCAGAGTCGTGTGAATTGTTTGCATGTCTACAAGAACTTGCTTCTAGACCTCTGACCAACGGAATTAAGCGCATTTCGTTCTTGGTCATTTCTTGGTACACTGAAATGGCCAGCGTTCGCCAGTTTGGATCTTCAATGGGATAGCTTGGAAAAAGCTTTTCATAGGTACGCAACCTACTCAAGATCGTGCCTCTACTACAAGAAGCGTTGCAGGATACAACAGGTAACTGAATGAATCCACGTACTTTATCCAGAAGGGTGAGATAGCAGGAAGATATGACATCACACAACAAAGCATTATTCCAGTCACTCCGACAGCCGCCAACTTCATCTCTCCACAAATTCCTTCTGGTCTCATGGTCTAATGCAAAGTGGCCATTGATGTGAACAGGCAAATCTGTCTCAAATGGAAGTGGAAGAAAACAGTACGCTTTCTTTTTTCTTTGCATGTGTGACTTAAACGTACTCTCCAAAAGGCAAGCCACACCACCACGAGGGAGCATCCCCAGCTGGTGATCCTTAAAGGCATCAACAATACCCTCATTTACTGGTTTCTCAAAACCAACTTGCTGGACAACTAACCACTTCTCCTCCCTGCCGAGGCTGTCTCGTAGCTTCATGGTATATGTACACTGTTTCACCTTTATACTTGTGGGCAGAAGGTTATCTTTTTTCATTTGCTTTCCAATCTCCTTCATATAGTGAGCGAAACCTTGTCTTTCCCTTTCATCGTCTGGGGACATTACCACTTGAACGAAGTAAGTGTTTGCCAGGTTCCCACTTTCATCTATCGCGGAAATGCTTATCTTCTTGACATTGTTTACGAAGAGGAGAACTTCAAACAGCTCATTCTTCAGGTCTTCCATCATTGCGTCTAGTTTCTCCATCGTGACTGGGATTCGTGATATTTGGGATTCGTCAGCCATTTCCCTAGTCCTTAGGGGAAACCGAAATATTGTGGCATTCTCAATGGGAAAATGTTCCTCAAGGTAACAAGGGAACACGTCTGGGAACTTTCTCCTCAACGGTTCAATGTTTTTGAACATCCTACCAGGTCTTGCCTCACTCGAATGGGGAATGTACCGGCAGTGCGGGTCGAATACACACAGCACATCCTCAATTTCTTCACCCTTTGATAAGAAAGACGGCACGTCAGTCAAATGGTAGACAGCATTGAAGCCGACGCCGTACTGACCAGTTTTGTTTGGATCTTCTCCTTTGCTTCCCTCCCCAAGGTTACATATTCCTTTGATGTCCGCATTGGTAAATGGCATGTTGTTGTACACACACAATGCAGGACCCTGCAGTGGCTTCCAACTGTCTTTAAAAACTCTTTCATCAGGATGACGTCGAGGATCTTTAATGAAACAGATCTCAGTTGCTTGTGCGTCGTCTGCATTTTGAAGAAGCTCTTTTAAAATTTCCTTCTCTCCCGGGTATCCAGTTAGAATGCGCTTCAATCTGTTTGTGAGTTTCTCCTTTTGCCCAAACGGCAACCCGACGTCATAGCGTTGCAAAGCTTCATCCCTTCGTGTTGTAACGCCCAATTGTTTACAGGTCGACCAAGGAATTTTCTCATGGACAAAATGCTCCTCTGGATCATCAGGCATCCATGGACAGTCTTTGAAGCAGAGATCGGGTACAGCTCGCATCACTCCTCTAGAATCTGGAAGATAAACAGGTCCCCACTTGTCTCGATTGGACGAATCACCATCAGTTCGCACCCAAGTCACAGCAAGTTGTTCAGCCATATTCACTGCCACCTGCAAGGTTCGATCATCAAGATGCATCTCATGGAATTTACTCTTTAGTTTTTGGAGACTGTAGATGTAATCTTTGGCCTCAAACTGCTTCCTTACACCGGCGAATTTCATAATGTTAGAATAGTGATCAGATAATTCTTCTGGGAGCTTGTAAAGGTAGGGAGAGTAGTCCGTCTTGACTTCGAAAGCCACTTGGCTTGCACACAGAAACATTTTCTCTATCAGAATGAATGGTCTTTCAAGTAAGAATTGCTGTATAGAAGCTGTGTGACTGGCCATGTTATCCTGCATAAATGAATAAGTGGCTGTACAAACGCGTCTTACTTCTTCATAACCATTACCATCCAATGCGTCAATGTCGATAGAGATGGCTTCTTCAAGTTGTCTGATCACTTTTTCTAAAGTAACCTTATTGCCTTCTAACTTCAACAGCTCCTTTGCCTTTTTGGGGATGTCTCGATCAACAAGCGGCTCTGTGCAACACACGAGGTACATCTTTTCCTTCATAAAGATATCTTTAGGTGCCAAAAGCAGCCTCCTTCCACTTTGAAATTCTTGCCCTTTCCATTGTAGAGGGAACGACTCTGGCTTTTGCAGAACTGGCAGAAATCGAGCCCTTAGAAGGCGATTAAGCACGGTTTGCGGTGGGCCTTTACCTTTGCGTTTCATTTTCTTTTCTACGAATTCTAGTAAAATCTTTACGCGCTTTACTGCTGCCTTACTGTTGACATCGTTTAGCCTTTGAACACTCTCTGCTCTTTCTGCGATGTCTTCCCAAGGAAGATCATTGGCCTTCATTCCTAGTTCCTCAAGTTTAGTAAGTAGCTGAGAGTTAAGAAATGTGTCTTTTTCGCCATAGGGAAATCTGGCATCGTCAGGGCAAAATAGCGAGGAGGCGTCTTTGTAAGGGTTCACTAATTCATTCGGACACTTGAGGATCTTCCCATTAGGCGATGTTGGAATACAGGCATGTCTCTTTATGGAGTCATCAAAATCCTTCGTGTTGCTTCTCAGAGCATGCAGCACCAGGACATCTCTCAAATTCGAAGGAACTTTGAAAATGTTTGGGAAAAAGAGGTGAAGGAAAAATCGACACTCATCGTACGTTTTGCTCTTTAAAACATCGGACAGACCGCAACAGATAAAAGACTCGAACACTTCAGATGGTAAATCAATTACTACATCGCCTTCGTCAGCTAAATGCTGAAACACAGCAAAGGAGGCTTCTCCAATTTCAACATCCTTGCGCAGATCTGGATGAAGGAAGACTACTTGACTTATGCCAACCCATTCACTTCCATTGGAGAAGAGAGAATGAGCTTCACTTGTAAGTTGCGTATAGAATGACTTGAGGATGGGTATGCACTCTTTGCTTACTTTGCAAGCCCTTGGCCACAACGAATGAAAGGCATACGAACCGTTCTTGGGAACAATTTGCTTAACGTCTTTAAGAAGACAGAGATAAGCAGCCGCAATGGAATCCTGCATAAGGACATCATTCCATTCAACTCCATAGCACATTTTGTCGTCTTCAAGTTTTTCCTGTAAATGGCGTCTGTTGGAAGATACTGCAAATGCCCCATTTATGTGTACAGGTAGGCCGCTGTGAATTGGGAGTGGCAAATAGCAGAAAATCGTGCCATTTGTACCAGGCAAAGGCAAGATTGAACCAGATTCTGTTGGCACCAACTGAACGGATACTCCAGCTGCCGGTAGAAGACTGCGATCACTCTTAGCAAACGCCATTGCTCGACCATCTCCCATTGAGGAAACAACGAGCCAGGCTTCACACACTTGACTAAGAGACTCGTCAACACTGAAAAAATCAAGACCCGTTTCAGTGAAACTACAGGCTACGTTAAATGTGACTGAAGATTCAGGAAATTCACATGGGTCAACTTTGCGACTCTTTGCTTGTCTTGCAACCTTTGATGACGCTTGAAGAAAGTTACACTGCTTCAGTAATCTCTTTTGTTCTGGGTCTAATTTCTCTGCGGTAACAGGTAAGGTGACTGGGACCGACAATTCTCTCAGTATTCCTCCTTGTAAAATTGATTTGGTGACCTGAAAAATCAACGCAGGCTGTATTTTCTGACTTGACAATTTCGATACACTGTATGTTTCAACACGAAGCACATTTTGGGTGAATAAAAGCAACGATTTGGCTCTGTCGAGGAACATTTTTAAAAGTTCGCGCATCTCCTGGTCGTTGTAACAGAGTTTCTTAATCTCGCTTCTTGCCGCCTGTTCTCTCGTCCTCAACGGAAATCGAAATAGCGTTCCGTCAAATGAGTTGTCTTCTTTGTCAAGACGTAAATCGCAGCCAAAGACGCCGTTAAACGGTTTGAATTGATTCGTGAATGTTCGAAGATTCTGGACGCCCTTGTTGAGATTTATTCTCATCCCTGGCTTTCGTTTGTTCTTGATGGCCTTTCCAAGATATGTCGTGTGAGGATCAAATATCGCAAAATAGTTTTTGCTTACAAACATGGGAACATCTGTGAGGTTGTACACTGCATTGAATCCTAGTCCAAACCTTCCAATCTTTTCCGTGTCATGAAGTTTGGTTGCTTCATTTAGCTTTGTGATGTTAACAAAGTCTTCATCTTTAAAGGTTGCATCGTTGTAGACCCACAAAGCAGGCCCTTGGCAACCTTTCATACCTTCATCAATCAGGCAAGACATGGCATCCTCGTTAGTTCTCTCATCATACAGAAATCTTACTTCAGTGGCACCAGCATCGTCTGCGTTTTGAATGAGCTCTTTTAGTACCGCAAACCCGTCTGTATAGTCTTCCAGAAGTCGGTTAAGCCTGGTGGTGAGTCTTTCTTCTTGCCCAAATTCTTCTCCTGTGAACAGCTCATCAGGGTCCAGCATCCGATTTGTCCGAGAAGGAACGTTCAGACGCTCCGCAGTGACAATAGGAACATTTGGGTGTACATAGAAATACTGTTTGTCTCCATTATCGACCTCTAACTTCAGCCAGTCTTCGTGTTCGCAGTACATGCAGCGCTCAACTGGTTGAAGCCGGACATAGAAATCGCCTGGGTAGTGAGTAGGAAGAAGAACCTTTTCTTTGAGCTCTGAGGATAACTCCTTGCTTGCTACTTCATTCAGGATATCAACGGCTAACTGGAGATCGTGCTTTGCGTCTGAAGCACCAGGCAGTAAATTTCCACTGTCGTATTTTTCTTTCATCATTCCGAGAACTTGCAGCAAGACATCTGGGTCACTTTGCTCCCTCATGCCGAAACGGTGAAACAAGTTAGAGTGCTGCAACATCTCCGAGGGAAGAGGAAACATGTAGGGCGTAAGATCAATGGGTGGTTTGTTGGAAAGAATTTGGTTCGGTGAGGAAAAGCCATCTCCGTTCCATACCCATTCGAAGACCTCCGACTGGTGAAACACCTGATTTACAGCGTCGCAGTTTGTATGCTTCAAAAACGAGTATATCTCGTTTACCACAACCATGTAAAACGGTTTGTCCTCTTTACAGTAAGACGCAATCACATTTCGCAAATGCTCCACGACATTAAATACATCTGGTGTGACGTGCCAACCAAAATAATTGGCGATTGCACTTGATGGCTGTACGTGTACAACAGGCATAACCGTTCCAAGGAGATTGACTAGCTGGTGGCTCTTTAGTTCAGCTGGTTTGAAGAAGTGTCTTTCTTCTTCCTCGTCAGCTCCCCACCAAGAAAGCGAAGCGGGGAAGTTTGGGGTTCTCTGCCGCAATCTTGACACCCAACGGATGTTTCTCAGTAATGCGCCGAGCTGCTCTCCATTGATAGGTTCACGCAGTTTTTGAGGGTGGCTGCTGAGATACTGAAAAATTGCTTCCGACTTCTGCTTTGCGGTTGGAAGGTGAGGCAGCTTCTTTACTTGTTTAGCGCTCTGAAAAAGGTCTCCTGCAGTGACACTACGCTCGTTTTTCATTCCGAGCTCTTCCAACATAACAAGTACAGTTGGTTCGTTGTACAGGGCGCCAATGGGAAAAACATTCTCATTGGCAAATATTTTCTTGAGGAAGTCGTTTCTAGGGTCAAAGAGGTCTGATGCCCTAACTCGCTGGTTTTGCTTTGGGACAAATGACAAGGCCTGCATATTCCGTTTGAAGTTAACATCTGTACAAATGTGATGCGCTAGGTGCTTCAGTACATGGGACATCAGCTTGTCGATCTGCTCTTCCGGGTATTTTCTTTGTTGAATATCGGGAAATATCACGTCGCATAAAAACTCAGTGAGCTTCAGAACTCCTACGTTCAAGAGGACTGCCAACTTCTTAGAATCATCTTGAGAAATGTCGACAAGCTCTCGCAGTGTAGCGATGGGAAGAGGTTCAAGGGGTGCTGCACACAGACCGTCGTTCTTCGACACGAATCTCTTGAAGAGAGTCTCAAAAACTGGAAGCGAGCACAGAAGTTTGCGTTCCTCCACTCCTATGTTCCATGACCGGACATCGGCCAGGAATGATCTTAAAACGCGCTTCCCCTCGGTGGACACATTCCTTTGCAGGACTTCTGATAAGTTTCCAGCTCCCATACTAGTGGAGGAAACCACCATTGCTTTCAAAACACCTTGGACAGATATTCGATTTAAAATGGACCCCCCAAACAGCAGGATGGTTGGTTATGAAGGTAGGACAATCAGTCGAGACAATCAAGCCAAGCTTCGTTAGCACATCTGTCAAAGCTTCATCAATGCAACCGTCATTCAAGGACTTGACAACTACTGTTGAGGGGTTGCAAAGTCGTGTCAAGATGACTGGTCTCTGTGACAAGCTCAGTGGGATCAGAGGTAGGTTTGCAAGGCGCTGCATACTCTTTGGAGTCTTAAAGTGGTCTCTCAGATATTTCCACACCAGCTTGATCCAGTCTTCTGGAGGATGGTTATGGTTCTTGTCACGCGGGTACCATAAGACTGTTTTCCCCTCGCTCCATTCGGTAGGTAGGGCTCGCTGAAGAAGAAGTGCCACATCATCTTTGCCGAGAAGTCGTAATTGTGTGCACTCTGCCAAAAAGAAATAACACGTCAACGTCCAGTGCCGTGTCTGATACGACATGGAACCATTAACAACCACTTTGAAAATGTTATATTAATGCGAATTGCTTAATGCGATTTTGCTGTGGATCTTGTCTTTACCTTCCAAAGTTATACGACAGACAATTCTTCCTTTTAGCTGCTATCCTACTTTTTTTTTGCTTTCTGTTTCAATTGCCTTCTCGCTAACACGACTGAATCCATTGATAATTCCTTGTGGCTGCTTATAAGTTAGTATGAAAATCGTGCATGATATTGTTTGTACAGGTACGAAATCGGAACCGACTGAAAGGATTTGTTTGAGTCATATGCACCAATACATAGTGCGTTTAAAACTGTTTCCTTTGAGGTCCACAGCATGAGCTGTTTACGTCACATGAACTAGAATTACGTCACGATTTATAAAACCAGCCCATCTTTGGATTTCTTGACTTTCCAAAAGAAAGCTCCAAAAAAGTAAATAAAAGCAATAAAAGAACTCTTAAATCCCCTTCAAATTTAATAATTATTTTTCAGTAAAAACAGAAAAAATTAAAACTGCATGACAAAACATGGTTGTCATACCAATATTAAGGCCGTTTTCTATTGGGATCAACCGTTGTGGGTTGGTTTGGTTGGTTGGGAATTTTCACGTTTTGTTGGGAGAAAAATATTTTCGGTTTGTTTGGTTGATCAACTTTTTTTAACCAGCTCAAGCTTGGTTGAAACGGTAGGACACGATGGGTGACATTTTAGCAAGCTTCTGTTTTCATGCCTTGCATCATTGTTTTTGTGCAAAAACTGCTCCAGTGTGCATTTCGTCACGATGAAATTGTCAACAGATTGGAGCTCTGTTTAGACTACAATTTTCAGAACCTTGATATGGAAGAGGTTTCTCGCTTGACACACCCACTGCCTGACCAAAACATGTTGCTAAATATTCTTATTAATCGACCAGTTCACTATGTGGCAGAACCGATGCTTCTACCAAAGACAACTGAAGCAACACATCAAGTCAGCCTTTCGCCATCTTGACAACCTTGGCAGAAATAGCTGAGGAAGTCTGGAAGCGACTATGCGCAGTCACAGCTGCATGTCAACCAAAAACGGTTGAAAAATTGTACTATTAGGGAAACCTAACTGTTTCAACCAAATCCGGTTTTGGTTGAAACGGTTGATACACCTAGAACACGACCAAAATTTTTTGAGCAACAACACCTCACACAAAATTGTTTCAAGATGAATTTTCGGAAAATTTATAAATTTTGGTGGCTTTTGCCTATTGCGTATAAAAAGTCAAAGTCATCAGCGGAGTGATCGACCCATTGTCACATGTTTAGTTACGCCATGCGTCTCTTAGGAGTAAGTTAAATGTCTTACCTTGTTTGGCTGCGTCTCTCAGCTTCTGAATGATGTCTGCTTCGACTGTGTCATCCAAGAAGCGATGTCGTAGGCCAGGTAAAAGCTCTTTTGGATGCTCAGGGGAGCTGATGTAAATTCGATCTGGCTGCTTTGAAAATGTAGTGAAGGCGCCAGTGGTAACAGGCAAGAGATCCAGGTCACAAAGCTCGGTAAATTGGCAATCTCGCAGACAAAATCGAAGAAGCAGCAGCTTCTCACGTCTGTCAAGGTTCTTGTAACATTCAGGGCAGCGCTTCAATATTACTCTTGTCACGTGGGCTGTTATTTCTGTAAAGGTCAACCGATCAGCAATGACTTTCATTATGTGACTGGGAACAGACACCACAGCATAGTTGGCTGCAAGCATCACTTTCTGAAGTAGCTCTTTTGGTTCACTGTCAGATAGACGGTCGAACAACGCTTGTTTAACTGCAACCCATTTACCACGAGAAGCCTCGGTGTAGACAATTTCTTTCTGTAAGAGGATCTTAAAGAAAGGCTCTGCAATCAGCCCCCACTTGTGATCAATTCTTTTGACATCTGGCCAAGCTCTATAAATTAAGCGAATTTAAAATTTGAAAATGCAGGTCATCAAAGAAAAAAGGTTAACAGGAGTTCCAAGGGACTTAAAAATATATTTTTTTAAGTATCGCTTACTTGTAAATGGATGCTGTGGGTACGAAAACCGATTTCTCTTCAATGGCTTCCAGTATCATGGTTGCATACGCTCTGGGCATGGCTTCTTCCAGAAGACACTTGTTCCATAACAGGGACTTGTCGGTCAGCTGCTGACCTTTCCTCTCCTGATCTTCCTGCTCAGCATTAGGGGACTTGATGTAACGTCTGTTCTGACTCAAAGCAAAGAAACCATTCACATGTACTGGCAAGCCTGTCAAGCTCGTTTTTTGTACTGGTAACGGCAAGAAGCAAAACACGTGGCCTTGGATGGTAGGTGTCTGCAATTTTGGACCTGTTGGCAACGCCATGGCCACTCCTACTGTAGGGAGGTAACTAAGGACCTTGTCTGTCATAAGCTTTTTGAACGTTGAAGAAACTTGTCCACCACAAAAGTAGCTTGTAACTAAGAAGGAATGCTGCTTTTTGCTGTCAGCAAATGGTGAGTCGAAGTGCACTGTCTCTATGGTGATTGGGTAGGTCACCGTAACAGACGTAGGCATCACTTCACCAAACCTGATGTTCCTTCGGAACTCCTCCCGCTTTACACGAACTGTTGGAAGGCTTTTCTCGGCAACTTTCACTTGAAAGACTTTTCGAGGCTTGGACTCTGACTCTTCTCTGACGTACAACTCAATGGATTCTAGATGTTGCAGAAACAGGAGCATTAAGTGCGCATCAGCCTTAAAACTTTCAAACAACCTTTTCATCTTCTCGGCGGAGTAAAGTGTCTCCGATAACTGGGAAGGTTTGCTCCTTAGTGGAAAACGGAACAAGGTTCCGTTGTAGTATCCCTTGAGGAAGACCTCATCCGTACAGTCAAATATTCCTTTGTAAGGAAGGAATTGTTCTGGTATTTTGTTCATGTCCACGCGGTCTTCTTGAAGTCGCCAGAGTTTCCCTGTTCGTCTGCAGAACCGGTCAGAGAAGTAAAAGCCATGGGGGTCAATGAAGCCAATTTGAGACTCGCTGAGTAAACTTGGTAAATCTGAAAGAAAGAAAAGAAGGCCCTAAACGATCATAATATGCACAAGAAAACCATTAAAAATGGGCAATAGACGACACTCTAATCCTGTGTTTTGCAGCTAAAAACAAAATGTGTAAAGAAGAAGATCAACTATCGAAAGGCTTTTGAATTTACCCGTTGGTTACTCACGTGTATACTTGCAAACTATGTTAAAAGTTTGGAGGGATGAACAAAAACTAAAAGAGAGGATAATAATTACCAGAAATTGCACCATTAATTATTCCTTTGTCAAGCACAATTTCAAACCCTAAATCAACCCAGTATCAACTATCGGGTGCTTTTAAATTTACCCGCATTGGTCACAAACTTGTATACCTGCAAACTACTTTACTTTGAAAGCTGGGAGGGATGAATGTACAGCGACTTTTCATTGACCTCACTAAGTCAGGACTCGCCGCTCTTAAGACTTGCATGAAAGGAAGGTGAAATTCTGTAAGAAACCCGCTTTGTTTACCTGTCATGTGAAACACAGACTTGAATCCCAAACCGAACCGACCGACCTTCATGGGATCCTCCACTTTAATGCTATCACTGAGCAGTCGGATTCCCTTCCAATCCTCTTTGGAAAATCGTGCATTGTTGTAGGCGTAAAGTGCGGGGCCCTATTTACATTTAAGAGGTAAAAACGTGAATTATTCAACATGTTTCATTAAATGGCAATATGTGAAAATATCGAAGGGCCGCAACCAGGATGAAACATAATAATTTTAAAAAACGTTCTCTGGTTAAAATATTTTAAAAAACGAGCTTTCGGCTCTCTGACCTTCAGCCCTCAATGGCCACTGGCAATATGTGATGTTTTAGTGGCTTTGTCTTTTAGCAGCCTCATGCTACATAAGCAGACATTTCGATATGCACCACGTCAGTTCTGAAAAGATTTCCTCGAAAAAATGGGAACGTCAATACCAAATAGTTGCGCAGCAAATGTTGCATCGTAACTTGCCGCCTGGTGTTACACGTGCCATTCCTGTATGAAGCACATTTTTAGGTTACAGAAAGTAGAGGTAACTTCCATTTCAGTCTGCAAAATGAGATTTTCGGGGGCCACAGGGTGACATTTGCTACGTGAAAAGTTGCTGGAAAGTGTTATCCTAGTTTGACAAACCCTTTAATCGGCATTTCAGGCATTTTGATTTTGAACTGCCGCAATCATTACGAGCCTGAGGACGGCCCAATTCTATTATTCAGTACGACTGTGGTAACGACAAAAAAAAGCGACATTTGTCCCCTACAGGGCATGTTACACTAAACAATTTTTTCGTCCAAATTCTAGCACAATTTTTGTGAGAGACTAGCTACGCGTATTGCTATTTTCAATGTAACATCATTTAAGCGGCTGGACCTAAGATATAAGCTCACTGCACACGGTTAAACAGGTTTTTGTGTAAAGAGAATGCATGTCAGTATTCGCGACTTCTTATCAGTATTCACCCAGAATATTTATCTTTAACACGCACAAAGAATTCCAAGGTATCTTCCTTTGCAGGAAAAGCCATTAGGCGAACAAATCACCTGAAAACCCGCGAGGTCCTCGTTGTAAAGCTGTTCTGTTCCATAGCTGTGTTTGTCGTGCAAAAACTTGACATGAGTTGCACCAGCATCCTCCGCATTTTGAATGAGCTCCTAGCGTAGATGAATTATGAGGACAATAAAGTTTGACAACATTATCACGAGAGTCATTAGAACGGTTTCTTTTGTCTCCTCAGGGTAAAGATGTGGTGTTGTAACTAGACGTTCATGCAGCAATCTAACATATCTTTAAATACGCTGATACAAATATTTAATCCCACATGAACCGCTTGTGATTTGGTCTTTGTGCAGCGTAAAACAACTACCACTTACGTTTTGTCTGTAGTAATAAAATGCGACAATAACAAATGACTGCAGATTGAAATTCAAAAATATTATACACAACAAGAAAACAAGAGCCCCCTTTAAAAAGAGGAAAAGGAAAAATCACTATTGTACTAAATTCTACTAACAGTTGTACTCAGATACATTATGAAGGTGAGCAAAAGAAAGAATTTCCGGTTTTGTGCTTATGTTGTGTCTTAGGAGGACGTTTGCATACCTTCAGAATCTGTCCATCATCTGGGTACTGATCTAGGATTTTCTTTAACTGCTGGATGAGCGATGGCTCAATCAAATCAAACCCTTCCGCTGAGGAAAAGAAAGGATAACATCAGACACTAGCATCAAAATGGTGGCCTCGTGAATGACGTCACAGCCCCATCTCCCCTGATAACGCAGTCTAAATGCTTGTTACTCATATTCCAAAAACGCCTTATAATCTCGGTTATCACATTTAAAGCTTCCCCACTTGTTGACACTCCCAAATGAGCGAGTAACATTGCTTTTTACTTTCAAGGAAATTAAATACCAAACAACCGCAGTAAAACAGTACTGTAAAACGCTTTCCCCGCTGGAAGCAAGAGTCCTGACTTAAAGTATGGCAAAAAATTTCAGCAGCGATTACCAACGTTGAACTATTATTAACAACTTCCGCCTTTTAGAGATAATTATACTTGACTCGGTACTACGTGCTTCGTTGATTATTTTTCACCCTACAAGCAACACACACTAGTGGAGTTATTGTTAATTAATCTCATCTTGTAAAAGACACCTCAGGTTATGGGTCTAAGTCAGACGCTTTTCAAAAATACTTCCACACAAAATGTTATATCGTGCCTCCTCTCCTTGCTTTCCTTCTGCGATCGTGGGGAAACTTCCTTGCTTGTTCTTTTAAGGGTTCTTACAAAACTTATTTTGACGTTTGCCGAGTTCCTCATACAGCTTTTAAATCCCCTAGATTTTCGTCTTCTAGCAGTACAATTTATACATACCCATGTACAATGGCCGTCGGAAGGATCGGAAACTTCAATCTCCTTCAGTCAGAAATCATCTGGAATAAAATTACATCAATGAGGAGGCAAATTCCAACAACATGAA
>Ga0126336_10000206_pt1 | contig 19576 bp, 16 predicted proteins | sample SidCmetagenome_FD_92530 | JGI IMG/M metagenome (GOLD analysis project Ga0126336, IMG submission 92530) | Coral microbial communities from El Islote,Puerto Morelos, Mexico - Siderastrea C C metagenome | ecosystem: Host-associated > Invertebrates > Cnidaria > Coral | place: El Islote,Puerto... | reverse complement strand
TGCTCAGCTTTCTGATCTTTCTCGACCCTCGGTTGTTATCAGTTGATATATTTTCAATAGAAAATCGAACATTGTCAGATACGAAATACATGTAAATCTTAAAATAACAAAGTTGCGTGACATGTTATTTTTGGATGTGAAAGCGAGGTCATTTGGTTCCATGAAAGCAAGTCAAAGTATGCACCAGTTCCCGGCAAAGGTAATGCCCCTGCAAAAATCTTTGGGGGGGGGCTAAATTGGTGTCTGTCCATCCATCCACCACAGAGAAAATCTCGATTTCACTCTGGCCTGGATTAGGGTTGCGTTCTCCTATCGTGGAATGTAATGAAATAATTTCATAGCCTTTTTTGAAAATTTATCATTACTGACCCCATCTGGATTTTGTTGCTTTTAAAATTCAGAAGTGTGCATACAAGAAATGCTTGTTCATTGCCAAGTTGCATTTGCAATTAGTTCTGTAATCTCTGTTGATCCAGCATTAGTCTACACTTAAAATGCCATGATTGACAAATAAAACAAACACTCATTTCATACAGTGAGATTTTTTTTCATCTTAATACTGTTTGTTTTGAGGGCTTGAAAGCTCTCGTAGGTGAATGCACCTATTCTTTTTGCTGCTGGTGGCTACTTTGATGAAATATTCTTGTAAATGGCCAGCTAAGTATACAGTCGTGGACACATTTTCTGCTTCTCAAGGGTGGCTGCTTATGGGAACTTTGACTGTAGTTATTTTATGCCAGTTTCGCACACATATTGTTCTGAGATTGTAGGCCATATTAAAGGTTACTTTATTCTTTGAACACAAAACAGATTTCTTTTGTGCGATTTAGGGGGGGGGGAGGGTGGAGCATATCATTTTCAAACTCATTAATAATTCATAAAGAGCAAACAAAGGAAATCACTACCATGACGGTAGTTTGGATACAGGATCTTAATTAGCATAAAATATTGCAAACTTTTGCTTTGAATTTCTCCAAGAATTGTGAATGGTTTGAGAAGCCATATCAAAAACGCGAAAGAGTTTTTCATCAGGTATCCAAGCTCCTCGAACTCGGTTAAAAAAAACTCGGCTGCGCCTCGCTTTTTCAACCCACTTCTCGGTGTTGGATATCCTGATGAAACACTCTTTCTTATGTTGGATATTATTACATCAAACAGTCAAACTTATCACCATTATTTTGATTATGTAGTGTTCAGCCATAATACAGCAAGGATGGGGATTCTTGTACCCATATTGATAGACTGTATTCTGGCTGAATTATTATTTTAATCACCCCCCCTCCCCCTGTACTGAGTGGTTAATATGGTACTTTGATGTAGTAATATTATTCTTTGCTCTTTCCTTAGGTTTACCCATATGCCCCCCTGGCTATGAACAATTCAGCACTCAAGTCTTTCCTCTTTTGACAACGATGGACTTACAAGGAAAAGGATTTTGGCTGAACATGGTATTACACAATGGGTCATGGGGATGCCTAGATTGTTACACTAAAGGTCGCCATGTTAAAAGTGGAAAGGGATATGCCCATTGCTATCCTTACTCAGAGTTCAAACAAGCTGCCCTTCGTACATCAGAGGAGTTTAAGGAAGATGCAATAAAAGCTCAACAGTCTAACAAAACAGTGAGTAGCTAAATAAATAAACATCTTCAATTGAAGGGGCGTGTGGAAAAAAGCCCTAAATGACTTCTGGTAAACTGCTACATTCTCTTTCCAAATTCCCTTTTATTTGCTTGTGAAACAAAAGTAGAATATGACATTACATCAAGAGTCACTTAGGACCTTATTCCACGCACTCCTTCAATAATTGATAATTACAGTATGAAGTATTCAAAAATCCAAACTAATTAATGCTTTAAGGGAACTGACTCCTGTAGTTCTTAGTTTTATGGGAAGGAGCAAATTAGGGCATCTGATTCATGGAATTCTATCTGGTAAAATCAGAGAAGCAAAGTGACATTGAGAAAAAATTCAAAATCAAAAACAAACTTTATTGACAAGTGTTGACAGGCTTAGATACAGTGTAAGTGTTTGTACTATTGTTTTGAGGTTTTCTATAAATTATGTAAACGTCTCTGAGTTTATATACATAAACACAATTGTCTTTATTTGGCCGAAATGGAAACTATTCTTTTGTTTTGTTTAGTATCTAATACCTGTGGGAAATGTCCAGCATACCATGGCACTGGTATGGATCTTCTTCCACTTATTCTTTGATGCCCACCTCCTTCATGTGAAGATTCTTGCGGGGTGTCTTTAAAAAAAGCAGGAGGGTCTGTAAAACTGTAAACTGCCAAGACTTGAAGCTTGGCAGTTAAACAGTATCCTCGGGCAAAATGTTCCATTCTCTTATAGTGCACTGGGAAGAAAGGTTACTTGTGGTAATTGATTCTTGAATGAGGTACCTCATATGCATGTGAGTTTTGGTACTTCTGTTTCGCTGCACTCGAGTTAATAGCGGCATATCATCTGTTGCCGTGAGTCCATAGTGTAGCTTAAACAACATTGACTTTATTCTTATTTTAAAGCCCTTGTGAGATTAGTTTTACTGTTTAATCAAGATGTTATTTTAGATGGTCTTAGATCGGACACTAGATTATACAGGTTTTGATGTTTGTGCCTCAGGTTAACGGAATCAAAGGATTTAGTCTTGTCCTTGCTCTTCAACATCATACCGTCATTCCTGGCTATGTAATTGACTACATGCATGGAGCCTTGCTTGGTGTGACAAAGGCACTTTTGCTATTGTGGTTTTCTCCCTCAAAAGACAATAAAGGGAAAGATTTCTTTATTGGAGACAAGGTAAGCTGAATTCAAGTAACAGAGAAATGCATTTTTCACACATATTGCAATTTTTGCTTCTTAACCATATACTGTACAAAGGCTAATACACTAGACAGTGTGAATAAAGAAATGCAAATCATCTTGAAAGTCCTACAAGAAGTTGAATTCAAACTGAAAGCTGGTGAAGTGATTAAATTGAATTGCTTCTTCCTTCATTAAGGCCCCAACAACTACAACAAAGTTCATGATCTAGAATGTCCTCAGACTCACATTACTTTGTCTCAGATTTATTAGCCAAGTGTGGCTCTGGTGGCCTGTCTAATGAATCTGTGAAGTTAAGTGTACATGTAGGAAATACCTGACCAACAACCAAAGAAATGATGGTTCTTATTATATACTTTTGTTGTAATGACAAGTTGAACTGGTAAACTTTGAATCCCTACATGTATATATAAAACTTTGTTTATTAAGTATTCAATTTCAATAACATGGCAGTGCTCTTTAAGTTGCAGACTGTTGACAGAAGATTGCAAAGAATGAAACCCCCAGACTTCATTGTCAGGTTACCAAGGAGCTTCCAAGCAAATCTGCATCACCTGAAAGGTACCTCCTCCCAATGGACATTCTTTTGAGCATGCTTAAAATACCAGGTCCTACAACCGGTCATGTCACCCTGAGGTATTTTTTCCCTCAGAAAAGAAATAACAAGTTGGAATCTTGAAAATCTGATTATTATTTGAATTGAAATGACTCCTCTCAATGCTATGTACATGTATATCTTGCAGCTTCTGAACTGAAAGTTTGGCTTTTGTATTACTCCCTGCCAACCCTTAATGGAGTACTACCAAAGAAGTTCCTACAACATTTTGCTTTGTTTGTGGAAGGAATGTTTATTCTCCTTGGTGACGACATTGCAACAAGAGATCTAGAGGTTGCTGAATACTTCCTGAATGCCTTCTATGAAAAGTTTGCAGAATTTTATGGTATGTGATTTTTTTATGGTGCTTCTTTTTCTGTATGTCTCACATGGAACAGTATAGATTACATTTAATTATTTATATTGTACTGTAGATGTAATACATTATAAAGTTTAATACTGTTCGTTAAGCTTGGCTCCCACTAACTTAGCAACGACCTCAAAACAATGACTGATTGGCTAAGGAAAAGTTTTATCCTATTAGTTTGTCATTATGTTTATGGGTATGTTATGTTTACACTGGTAATAACATTTTACATTAATTATTTTTGGTGTTTTCATGAATGTCCTGTCATTTCCCTAGATTTGGGAACCAGGTGTTGAGCCAGTGAGATCAAATTTTGTAAACTCAATCGGTCAGTGAATGAGGTTCATGCCAAACCTCAAGATGCTCAAAATATATCAATCAATAAGGTTGATAGACATGCTGTGAATCTTGATAGTTTGATTTTTGTGTTGTAAAGGTGAGAGCAAATGTGGCCTGAATGTTCACAATGTAATCCACTACGTCAAACAAGTGCGTGCGTGGGGTCCTCTTTGGTGCTACTCTTGCTTCCCATTTGAGGATCTCAATGGTGACTATGTTGACAGTGTCCATGGGACAAGAAACATATGCCACCAGGTAAAAAGAAATATTCTTTGACTGGTAAGATTAGCTGATAAGTAACACCTAACTTGTAATGGTTTGTACTCAGTAGAAAATAAGAAGTGGAGCACATTCCATCCAACTTTAACATAGCAATCCCTAATGTAGAGAGAAGGTAATAAGCTAAAGGTGATTCCATTCAATTGTAAATTGTGCATCCTTTCTTCACATAACTTTAAAGCCTCATTACTAGTGCATGCAAGAGGGAGCGCATGTTCAGAGCTTGGTAGGTTTTTAAAACTTAGCTGTTGAGAGAAATAAAATGGTCCTTTTTTCCTGAACCGAAGTGGTGACCACATTTCTCTAATTTAAATAACATACTTTTTGGCTTTGTTTTTATATTTAGATTGGTAGAATGTTCTTTGCTGAGAAGAAACTTCATACGAAGGTTTCGCTGTTGAAGGTGGACACTGAAGTGCAAAGGTTCATTCAAAGGATGTTGTCGTCAGGAAGAAAGTTAGTAACATAAGTCAGTTGACTTTGATTGTGATGCATTTTGATTTTCCTAGCATTATAAATGAAACACTAAATGAAGTGGAACTTTCTGCTGGTGTCATTCACCAATGAAATTAAAAAAATCCCTTTTCCTTCGTTAATGAATGTAGACCCAAGAACATCACTGAAGTGGCCAAGTGCTGGCTGGTGGGGAAACCAGTTCGTTTTGTTCCCGAGGAGGACATCAAAACTATGTTGTGTGCTGCAGGTGGTGATGCTATCCAACAGCATACATTTGAAAAAGTATTAAGGGTGATCATCGATGGTAAAGTGTACTTCTCTGAGGAGTACAAGAGAATGAGCAAAAGGGTGTCTTACGCAGTTCTCTTTCAAACCAGTGGTGATATGGAATTTGGCTTCGTCAAGTACTTTGTTCATGATAAAGAGAGTGGGGAGACCTTTGCTGTCATTGATGTCCCCAACACAACTGATGCACCTGTCACATTGAAAAAATTTGCTCTTCACCACGTTTGGCTATCTAGTGAAAGGTAAAGCTGTTTTTTTCTTATGGAGTTTGGAAGCAATATCTGTATAGTAAGTTTGGTTTGTGAATTACCTACCATGCTGTTAGGGAAGTACATAGCAGCGTACATTGTGTGCTGCTTCACATGTTTCAAATAATTACTAAAGGCAAAACAGTGATTGAGATTTTAGGAGAATTATAAATGTCAAGTTGAAATTTGATGCCATGACAATTAGACATTGTTTGTTTGAAATAACTTGCACATAATTATGTAGTGCAGGTGTGACAGTGAAAGCTGACAACTGTTTAGCATTAACTTAAGCAGTTCCAAATACACTTTGTGTTGCTGTGTCCCTCATGCACACCCCAATATGTGCATATTACTTTAAGGACAACAAGGTCAGGGCATGTGATCAAATAATATTAAAGGCACTGTGCTTCTGTGTATCACTTTGAAACATTCCAGATTAATTATTTCTTTGTCAGAAATCACTAGAGATCCACAACCTGTAGTGTAATGGAGATTCTACATGGACCTGTCTGAAATGTTCAGTACTGTTACAAATTTATTTTATATTTCCTTCCTGTTCATAGGAAATGTGTGACAGTCATCAGTGTGGCGGATATTCAAGAAAAAGTTTTTTACTTGAGTGGAAACAAAGGGAATATTTGTGTTTCCAGAGCCCCAAACTTTGTGGAGAGAGAGTAGATAGAGACTTGTATAAAATTAAATTTTCAATCTTTGGTCATTGAATATCAAGCTTTCCCAGTGGTTCATTAAACACAGGTTAGTCTCGCTTGTTGCCTTTTGTGTCTGGAAATTACACGTCATAACATGTGCAATGGCCTTCGAAATAAGATTGGTGAAAATAAAAAGATAGAAACACCCACATTCAGGTTTCACACCAAGGTTGAGAATTTAAGATATTTATAATTCCACTGGTACTTGTTGGATGTAAAGTGTTTATAATCGCCCCTTGGTGGTTATTCAATACCAAGCAAGTGTACATTTGTGGAATATTTAATAATTGTCACTGTAATAATATTATTGTATATTTACTTAGATTTTATGAATGAGAATAAGTGCGCTCTGTAATACTGAATCGTCTTGTCTGATAACATATCGTTGTTTCAAATTTCCCTTTTTTGTTAAGGTACTGATAGATAAAAAGGTAGTGTCGATGTCGTGTGTTGAATGGGACAGTAATTACCAGTCATCACGAGTCATTTTTACTGTTGAAGGACATGTTTATGAGCTTGTCTTTGTAAATACTCAGGTCCCTATTATATTGTTAGGTACTTCAAGGGGTGTATTCAATATTTTGCTAATAATAAAATATAATTCCTGATGATTTGTTTAAATTAAATACTGATATTTCATGGCCAGGATTAGCAGGCTTATCATGCCAGAAAAGCTCAACAGAGCAATTTAATGACCTCAGGTAATAATGGATTACTTGCAAGGCCAGGCAAGGCCAGGAAAGCCGCACTTTTTAGCCCAGGTGGCCTTTAAAGCCTGGCCTTGGTCGGGCTTACCACGCTTTCGTGGCCACCTTATTACCAAGGTGGCCGTGAAAGCTTGGCCTTGGCCAGGCTGGCCGCGCTTTTCCAAGCCGGACTTTCGAGGCAAGCCTGGCAAAAAGACCGGTAAGCCTGGCCAGGCCAGGTTTTGCCGGCCTTGCCGGGCTTTTGGCCGGGCTCCTGATGCAAGGGTTGGAGTTCCAATTGAGACAGTATACCCTGATCAGAACCATAAATTGTTGCCGATTTACCAGAACCTTTTTACGCCTAGACAATGGTCTAATCCTTCAGACTCCGCAGTTGTTTCAATCCTGTGGACCAATACACGTGGTTGGCCAGATCGCTCGAAGGAGTTTGTCGTAAATCATTTCGTACCATTATTTAAACGGGGTGACGAAGATTCAGTCTCGACGCAAAGCACAGCCACAGCGACAACTAGCTCGAGAACAGCAGTCGAAGAAACTGAAAACCTGTGGCATATCTTCACTAGAAGACGACGGTCGAAACAACGGGAAGAGGAGCAGGACACCAAGAAGACGATAACAAAGGACGAAAATCACTTGAAGAAGCAGTATTGGCAAGGCAAAACTTGAAACAGGCAAGCAAGAAACTTGTGAAGCAAAGCAGTGCAAAAGGAAACAACAATATGTAAGTAATGTTGCAGTGGAAGACGTAAAAGAGGAAATAGAAGGAGAAAGGAAACAGCATCAACAGCAAATGAAAACAAAGCAAAATTCTGAAACAGCTACATCCACAACAAGCACGAGAACAGAGGATCAGAAAAATGAAAACACCTGGCATATTTTCACTAAAAGACGACGTTCAAAACAACGGGTAGAGAAGTTAAAATGGACAAGCAAGAGAGTCGAATGTGTGAGGGAGGAAACCCAGAAAAGCAAGCACAGCAGTGCAAAAGGGAAAGACAATATGACAGTAATGGTAAAGTAGAGAACATAAAGGAAGAAATAGAAGGAGAAAGGAGAGAACATCAAGAGGAAAAGAAAGCAGACAAGCACACTTCTGAAGCAGAGCAAGGAAGTAAGAAAGTTAGTGTTTGCCAAGAAAAAAGGAAGTGTCCCAAATTTTTAACCAAAAAAGGGAAAATGAAGCTTACGAGGGAAATATTTCTGAGGATGAAACTGGGAAGCACAAATGCGAATCCCATGGCAAAGTAAAACTAGAGAAGCAAGTGGAGGATTGCAAAAGTACGAAGTATAGTCAACTGAGTAATGGTACAGCTGAGAAGAGAAAGGAAGAAACAAGGGAAAGTAATCAGAAAGCCTTACAAGAGGAAAGAAACAGAGACATCAGGAAGAGGAGGAATATCAGTGTTTTGGACAGTGAAATGAATTCATCGGTAAAAAGGAAACCCTCTAGAGACCAGCATCAATGTTACGTACACTGTCCTTCACATGCCGCAGTCCAGTATATAAAAGACCATTCCTCTTTGCCATTTCCGGCCACATTTCGACGCTTCTACGCAAGGCAGCGTAAAATAGCAATCGCAAACGCAAAAAGAACTCGACAACGTGAGCAGCTGCCAGTTACAAGGGATGAAACAAAACTTGTCGGTATGCAAAGAAGCAGAGTTGATGGACCCCTGGAACAAAACATGGACGTCCTTAAAAGAGAACTAATTTGCTGCAAAAATGTAACAAGAAAGGCTGAACTTCGGGCATTAGTTGATGTTGGAGAGGAATTACAAAAGAGTATTCTTTTGGAGACATCAAAAGCTGCTGAAATTTACAGTGAAAGGAAAGCAACGCTTCTCAATGAGAAAGAAGGAACTTATTTTTGTCCTGTTGACACCTGTGAAAAACTATCGAAATATCTAAACATTCTTCAAATATACATTGACCAGAAAGCATTTATAGTAGAAGGAAAGGACACAGACATCAACAGGGTCGTAGAAATTGTCAGTGATACTATGACAAAAGTTAAGGATGGTGCTGTGAAAGGCCTCGTACATTCAAACTTGAAGGATAATTTCACTGACATTTTAAAATATCTTGACAGTAAAAGGGACAGGGATGTGTTGGAGGCTATTATTGGAAAAATAACAAGTGTTAAAAATGTCATATCGCTCAAAGGAACTCAGTTCAAGGGCAGTGTAAGTGGGCACTGAGCCGACTTGAATGCGAAGCTAAAAGAATTCAAGAACACTGAATTAAATTCACTGACTGTGAGAAATGACGTGACTGTTTCTCAGCAGCATGTTCACGTCCAACGCACAACGAAGAAGAGGAAAGAAGAGAATATCAGAACCATTGCGGAAGGAAGAGGAAGAAAGCTGAAATGTGACGAGTTCCCCGAACTAGCGAGCTACACTGAATTTGCATTTGGAGAGGGGGACAGAATACTTCGGGGAGGGGGTGGGTTGCAAGCTGATCCAAGACTCTTGGACACTAAACTTTTTAAGGCGGCTGACATTGCAACTGTTATGCGTCACGTTAAGGAAATGTTGAACAATATTAAGCCTGAATTTTCGATTTCTACTTCATGCTTATATACATATACCAACAACTATCGGAAAGGCACGATTCAAGCAAAGCGACACCATCACGGACGGGAAGTCAATGCAAACGTGTCTCTCCATAAAGCTCCCAACACTTCCGAGAAGGTTCATCCACTCAACGCGCACTGGACTTCGTCACATGTTAATTATCTTGTTGATTCTGCAGCGGAAAATCCGAATACTTTCTTTCTCGACTCTAAGGATGCAAAATGCATTATTTGTGGAGACATTGAGCCAGTACTGAAGTCCGGAAAAACGTGGTGAAACTTTGAAACTCCAGATCATACATTTGATCAATCACGCGTGAATGCAGTCACGCCAATGAGTCGTTTGTTTACGGACATAAGAAAACAACCAGAGTTGGATAATGCCAGCCTTTACATTCTGCACACAGATGTTATTATTAATGTCACGAGAACTGGAAAGGCTGTGACCCTCGTAAACCTTTCTTTAACTGAACCGGAGACGGTTTTTCGTGTTATTAATGAACTATTTCTTCTTATGACATTTCCAAGCTTGGACAAGTTCTTCCGCAATCAGGAAACAGGAAAACTCAAAGAAATAATGGGTTTCATCGTAGACAATGGTCCATCAGAAGCTCCGAGCAATTTGCTAGTCCAGATGCTGCTTGTTCGATTGCTCAATTTCCTTGATCTGGATAAAGTAACTCAAAGATCATTCGCAGAATATTTGAGCAAAAGGAACTTTGTTGAACGTGTACACACAGTTGAAAACAAAGCTCTTTCAGATCACAGCCCATTTGCCTCTCACCGTGTACACGAAACAGCATCTCCTGGAAGTAAAGAACATAACGAAAACATGGAGCACATGGCTATAGAAGATATCGATCGCATTTCGAAAGGCGTCTTTAACAAAGAGCCCATTGAGTGTTTCCGGGGGATTGGAAGCAACGAAAAATTCCTATTTAGCGATGAAGATGGCTTAAAATCGTTTAGTCTGCTATCCGAACAACGGAGAAAAGAGGATGAAACAATTTATCAACCTGCGAAGGGTGAAATTTTGAGCTATTTGGAAAATGTGTGGTGCGCAAAAAAGAATTTTAAGGGAACATATGGCGAAGATTACATCGCACTCACCTCCGCAAGAACAGCCTGCACTGACAACTACAGCACCTCGATATTTCGTGCAGATGAATGCTGGAGAGGGCAGAAGCCACTAGAACGGTTCGACCGTCAGCCTCTGCCAGATTTTAAACTCTGGGAAAAGACGGGGGAACTACATTACATGAGTTTTGAAGAATGGCGGGACTTCCCAGTGGGACCCTGGGATGAGTGCCCTGGTCTTTTTTGCCGGAGAAGGTCCTTAACCTCTGCTTTAGAGTGTGACCAACACCGTCGAAAGAAACCATGATGTCTATCGCTTTTCTCACTTGGGTATCACCTGATGAGGCATCGGCATACTTCAGCAGCATGCACAAGAAACTGCAAGCACAAAACAATGACGACATAAAAAGAGAAACATGGAAACAGCATCCTTTATATCAAGAGCAGTGCTTTCAATAAGCACCGACGGCCGACGAAAAGCGTTGGCTATTTCGCTGAAAAAAAGTCAGCTACTTTTTGCCCTAAATTAAAGTAATAAAAGGAAGATTCTTTCAAACTCCTAGGTGATACAGTCGGTTACTCTACTCAAACCAGCTGCCTACTTCAATTTTTATTGAAACCCCTGCAAGAGAATAGAGAAACCCTCGTCAAAATGTGCAGTGAATCTGGGGTATTTCCCACCGGAAAAAAACACGAACTTGTACAACGGATCGTACAAAACCACCCAAGCGAAGAGGATGAAGCACTTTGTCAAGACGAAGCTTAACTGTATGATGGAAAGATGGAATCCATACCGAACTCGAGTGCTGGGTTAATGAGATTGTCTGTTGGTCAACTTAGAGCAATTTTAAGAACACACCGAATTTTAGAAGTGGCCACATAGGAAGAGCTTATCGCAAGGGTGGGGCTTCTAAAGGCAGGTTATCCCGAAGCTGCATATCATAGAGGCAGCTAAACTAATCACAAAAACCCAAGGAGAGCTGAATATGAAAACTGTTCGTCATAGGAGAACATTTGCGCATGGGAAAGAAAATACCATCACCACAAGAACGTCATGTCTCAAAGACATTCTGTCTCCAAAAGCTCCATCCATTGAGGTTGAGAACACGCAGAAAAGGAACGTTGAAGATGTTCTTGACGCCTTAAAGGCCATTGTCGGCGAGGAAGAAGTGTCGCGGCAAAGAGTTGATGAACTTGAAAAGAAAACTGGTGAATTACACCACAAAAAACGTACAGTCAAAGCAACGACAGCATGTAAGTCCAAACTCAAAAACATTGTCAAAGCTGAACACTGTCAAGAAAACCTCAGACAACGCTCGGAAAGAAAGAGGAAACTTCCAGCAAAGCTTCGAGAGGGAGGAGTAGCAGAAGGGAGAGAGCACTTTTCAGTGGGCCAGACGGTAGAGGTTTTGTGGAATGAAAAGGATTTAGAAGGTACTTGCTGGAAACCGGGGTGGTATAGAGGAGAGGTTCAATGCTTCGACGAGGAGAACGACGTTGTTTACATTTGGTACTTCAAGGATCGTTTCGTTTACAGTCTCGATGCTACTGGGTCTCTTGTAGACGGTATCAATCGTCAAGTTAATGAACCGTAGTAGTGAGCTTTAGCAACCACGACGACAATGGCAGCGAGAACGGCACAAAACAATACTTTTGATGAGCGAAAACAATGCCTCTGCACGTGCGTTTTAGTTAGGTACATTACTAAGCTGTTCCCTGCAAAACAATAACGTCAAACGATCAAATTAAAGGTTTTGTGGAGAATGTGAACACAGGATGGTCAATTTTCCTTTCTCAATATTCAACTTGAAAGCCGCCACTATGAATCCAGCTCCTGGACAATCCAGTCAAATCAGACAAATTCAACAAATTGGAACAATTGAAGAGTAATTTTAAAGAGCGCGAATGATTTTTTTCGATGACGTTTTCCTTGCCGTTGTCGTCATAGTTGCTTAAGCTCCCTGGTGACCAGTTACGAACTATCCATTTCATTGACTTCTACTGCATGCATACTTTTAGTCATCGTCTTTATTTTTGACTTTCCTTCTGTTAGCTTACATAATTAAGGAAATACAATTTACTGCATGTTACCCAGATAAAAGGGCCTCGGTGCCACATAATCTGTTTTTGTTTTGTTTTGTTGTATCCAGTGTGCAAATTGTTCGCGTGAAAATTTTATTAGTTGTTTACTTACTTGCAAAATCGGCTGTTCATCAAGACTTTCCCAATGTATCATACGTTCATGTTTCGCGTAATTTCTCGTTCCCTTTCCTCGCTCAACCTTCAGAAGGCTCGGCTGCTCAGCTAGTAATTTTACTTGCGGCCGATGATCGTTAGTACGTCGCTTCGACGTTCGTATCAGTTAATATCTCTTAAAAACACACGTTAGTTAGCACACTGGAAGAGTAGTAAGGTAAAGTAGCGATAACAAAAATGGATCCTATTCCTTTTTAACGTTTCAGCTGCATTTTACAAAAGTTTACATTACTTTTTAGCAAGCCAGGCAAAAAAGCGTACGTTCACAGTGACGGTTTTAGTGAGGTGATCGAGATTCTTAAGCACTCGAGAAAATTATAAACATAAACTACGCAACAACAACAAAAATTAGACGTGTGTTATTGATGTAAGAAATCGAACTTTTTGTGGATTAGCAAAAGGATAAACTTAAGTAAAATAGCAGTGTTGTTCAAAAAATAACAGAGCTAGAGTGCGTGGCTACAATAAAAAAAAATTGATCGTAACAGTGTGAGTTGTCAATTTTCCAAGTGTAAAACGATTTGGAACTTCCGAGGGGTTCGGGGAAGAGGGTAAAAAAACCCCGGAATTCCAGAGGGGTGGGGGGGTCATCATAAACCCTCTGGAACGGAAATTCCGAGGGGGTGAGGGTTAAAAACAAAAAACCTTCTGTGGGGGGGTATGGATATTTTCTGGAACCACACAATTAAGGTACTTGTTTTAAATTCTTATTCTAGCGAGCTCGCTGTCTAAAATACACAAACCGTTTTCAACCGGACAAAAAATGTAATCATCTTACCTTCAGGAGTTCAGAATGATTACATGGCTATGGTTTACAGGTCGAACAATGGGGAGGGAGGGAGGAGTAAAAATATTTACGGGGGACGGTGATGGGGTTTGCGGTGTTTGCAAATGAGCATCAAGACCTATAAAACCTGCACGTTTCAAACCATTTGGCACCACATGGCTGGACCCTACGTGCAAAATTGACTGTTAAAAACGGCATGGTTGCACAAGGTCATTGCTTTAATGTTATTACTGTACCTTGCGGCCGCGGTTAGTTTCTTTGCTGATTTTTGCCTCATCAATACTGGCCATGATGGCATCTCCTTCTTGATCGTTAAGCTGATTTCAGGTTTGAGGATGAATTAGGGTAAGTCTAACAGTATTATAGGGTTGAAATTTCGAGTGAGGACAATCTTTGAAAAGTCTCAGTTGTTTTCTTACCATTTCATCAATATCTTTCTCGTTTTTTATGCTCAAATCCATATCTTTCCTTGATAAGTGATTTTCCGTTAGAGGGAGCTAGAAGTTGACTCGACTGTAAAAAGTATGGTTTCGTCTATTACGATAGGAAGCTTGACGAATTTGGATTTAAATTTTGAAATAACTGATTTTAAACGGAAAAGCATTTCTTTAATTCTTTTGCACGCGCGTGGCTTGAAGGTCTGTGGTCTGTCTTGAGGTTGGAAATCCGAGGGATCCTCCATGTCCACAAATGCCGAGACCGACAACCAAGGTTAATTCGGTTAAAAATTTGGTTTGCAATGACTGTTGATCAAATTTTTTTTCCGTTCCTCTTAATTATTTGATGATGAGAGTTCCACAATGGTGACGTTTACTTGCTCAGGGATCTGACGGTTATTTTTCTCAGTCAGTTGACACGCGATGTCGGAAACCCCATCCTGAGAGTTTTAAACGAGGCCCCGATAACAATTCAACCGACAGCAATGCAGGATAAGAATTTTATTAGAGGAAGAACTGCATGGAGACAGAGCGTGAAGGAAGCCCGTGGGATAACTCGATTGTTGGCTGAGGAACTGCTTTTAATTGACGAGATTTATGATAAGTTGGAGCAGTAGGGAAATATCTCTGTACGTCTTTGATCAACACAATGATATTCAGTACACATTTGAAGCTGGTGAAAAGAGAGATGACAATAGTGAGGAACATAGTTTGCAGGAAGAAAAGCGCAAAGTGCATATTGAAAAAATGGATTTATTACGGAAACAAATAACTGATATTTCTAGTTCTCATTTAGCGTTGTTTTCTTCGGAACTGCCATTATTGAGATCTAAAGTTGCACGACAGAAAGCCGGAAACAATAGAAGACGCAGACTAGTAAAGAATTATCACAATTCTGCTAACGAAGTAAGGCAGACCATGAAAAATTATCTCAGTCCAGCATCGTCGGTGAATTTAACTGAAATTTTGTTCTCTGGGGAAAATGATTTGCGAGACAGTGCCCGTTTGGTTCCCTCCCATAGAAAGTTGCGCGAAATGGGAGGTTTTGATAACATTGAAAACATTGACCACTTTAGCCAACTCCAACTATTTTGGCGATGTCTTCGTTTTCTTGACTAGCTGCAGGTTGCTGGACATCTCCAACACCATCCTCGCTTACATCACTATCCGAAAAAGATACATCTATGGCGTCACTTGCATCTGGTTGAGCGTCGAGAAGGGACGCGTAATAATAATCCAATCTTGCATTGCCCACTGGGATAACCAATCTGGAGAGGAAAAAAGAAGCAAACATACAAAAAAATGAGTCAATGTTACCACGTTTGAGAGAAAATAGTAACTATTTTCTACTAATAGTAACTATTTACTACTAACTGTTAGTCTTGTGGACATTTCTATTCTTTTCTTTTTTTCTTTTCACTTGGAGGGAAGCATGTAACATTTTTTAAATTAAGTGCCGTGGGCCCTTTTTTAATTTTTTGACCTCGAGGGTGGGCGCGTATTCGCGCATTGTTAGATTTTACCATTTTCAGCAAGTAGGAAGTTTATTTTGCGACAAAACAATAAATGATAACAAAACAAAAAAGATGAACAAAAGTAGATTTTTAACTGCTCGTTGAAAGTTTCTGTAAAACACTAAGAAATCTCGGTCTTTGTGAAAGTCTGTTAACAGTACTTAGTCAATTTTAATCTCATTGTGCACTAAACAATTTTAACTTTTTCTACCTTTAGGGTGGGTGCTTATTCGCAGTGGGCGCATTTTCGAGGTTTGGCGCTTAATCCAATAAATACGAATAAATACGGTTATCGTAATATGTGCCTTGTCACCAACTGGAGAACGTTACTAAGAATAGTAATGTTAGTGAATTGATTAATTTTTGAAAGAACATAATAGGTATACACACTTAACTATAACTTATTGTGCAGCTCTCAGTGTAGTGATCAATTTTAGTTAATAGTTGTGGTTACACATACCGAGGTAAACAGCTTTCCCAAGGAAAATAACACCATGCTAAAATCACCTCGGGAATTACGTTACCGAGGTGTTTGCTACTTAAATTTGAACTTAGATAAATGTGCAGACAGTTAAGGACTCTTGACAAAATTATAGAAGCTTAACGGAACCAAACTACTCTTTCTTGGACAACAATATTCTGTAAGAAAGAACAATAGAAACCGTTTTGTATAACTGTTGACAGAACACAACAATTTATGTTATTTAGTGTTTGTCTTGTCAAAGTGAAGTATATTGTTTTGAGCCTCCAGAGCCGGACAAAATGGATCAATATCAGTAGCTGGGCCAAGTCCTCTTTGTAAAAACTTTCATAAAATTATCTAAAAATGTCTTATGTAAATTGTCAATTGTCTATATTTATCTTGCCTTACACTTTTCTTAAATTGCGCACTTTAAGACTCCTTGAATTGTGCACTTTAAGACTCTTAAATTGCGCACTATAAGACTCCTTAAATTGCGCATTTTAAGACTCCTTAAATTGCGCACTTTTAGACTCCTTAATTTGCGCGCTTTAAGACTCGTTAAATTGCGCACTTCAAACTCCTTAAATTGCGCACTTTTAGACTCCTTAATTTGCGCACTTTAAGACTCATTAAATTGTGCGCTTTAAAACTCGTTAAATTGCGCACTCCAAGACTTAAATTGCTCACTTTAAGGCTCTTAAATTGCGCACTTTAAGACTCCTTTTGCGCCCTTTAAGACTCTTAAAGTGTGCAATTTAAGAGTCATAAACTGCGTACTTTATGACTCTTAAATTGCACACTTTAAGACTCTTAAATTGCGCACTTTAAGACTCCTTGTCTTTTAAATGGCTTTAGTAATAAGTATTCTGACCAATGTGTTAAAGGAGTCTTCTTACCAGTTCAGAGTTGCAAGATATATTACAAAACTTCTTACGAAAGCTGGTTTTAGAGAGTCCTTTCACACTCTGGTTGTAATACCCCTTACAAGTGCTGGCTATGACTTTTTTTACAAACGCCGATTGTCTACGTAAGACTTCTGAATCTCTTTACCACATAGACTTGTACACCTGTGCACGATTACAAAAACGTTATTTTATTGTTGATCATCGTTCACACAGTTCTGAAAAAACACAATTTCTGATACCATTTACTTAAACGTAACGCTTAAAATGATCTTATTATTGTTGTGATTAACATCAAATTAATTTACCGACTTCGCCAATGAAACAGTTTAAAGCTAAAATAAATTTGAATTTGTCATTATTTCCTCTATTGATCAGAAAATTGTACCACTTAACTTTGTAATCGATATATCTATATATCTGTGTCATAATTTAACAACCTTTTCAATGTTAACATCGGAAATAACTTCAACAGTACATCCTCTCATCAAATGACTTATACTGGTTCAATTACACAACCATGTCTCTTATTATACATTGCAATTTATATTAAGAATTTTACTTTAGAAAGTTTCTCTCTTTAAAGACTCTCTGTCGACCGGCATGCCTTGCACGCATTTCCGAGATTTTGTGGACCACGAAACCTCCAATGTGTTGACTTCTGATTGTTTCGCTTTTCAATCCTTAATAATGCAAGGCATCCATCTGGATTGTTCAAAAGTTATTGCTTTTAATGAGAAGATTTATTATCATTATCAACTGCTGCTTTTTCCATCACGATTGGCTACCGGTGTCAACAATTCCATTTTGATTGTGATCTTTAGAGGGGTGTCACCTTTTTGACATGTTTTCATTATTTCACCGTCTTTTAAGTGTCCCCCTGGAATATTGGTGACATGGCAACGGCCATCACTGTGTTCCACAGGAAAGCTGAAGAGCAAACGAAAGTATTTCATTTTAAGAATTTCTTATCTCAATTGATGTGGGTGTACACGACTCAGTCAGTATTGGGGTTGGGGGAAGGGGGGGGGGGACTACTTAATTTCAAAATACATAATGCGTGGATGAGAGAAGCAATTTTTATCCTGCAATCACAAACAAGTGATATATAGAGAATATTACATGGTCGTGCATGATACAATTCCATGATATATTTTCTTCTTGGAGTGCTTAAAGTATCTCTCACAAGTTAGCCATAAGAAGTTCTCACTTGCCAAGATCATTGATTAATGTGTGGTTTTAAAAAATATATATACCTCCCCAATGGAAGGTTTTTGGTTTAAACCCCATCCCCGCCCCCCATTTTCCAATTACACTTCATACTATCCCAAAAAAATTTTGACCTGCTCCCCCTCGGAATTTCCAATGATCTTCCACGGGGTGGATATGGATATTTTCTGGAACCACACAATGTAAGTGACAAGTATTTCATCATCTAGGATACAAGATGATTAAACTTGACATTTCTATGATGTTTCCTGGAAATCTAACATAATGGGTTTTTAATTGTTATAGCTTAACTGAAACAACTTTTATACTATTTTGTCACTTAATATTTTTGCTCACCTTAGAGACAAGTGGACTGGGTAGACTCCCTGTGAGTATTCAATGTCAATCTCAACGCTTTCTCCCCTCTTTGCAAAAAACAATCGCCATTTCCTTCCCCACTTCTCCATTTGGGGAGAACAGTATGCCTGGCCTGTGTTGGCAGAGGTTGGGATAGACCAAGAGAAGGTTCCTACGTCTCCTGTCTTTTGCTGCTCTACATTTAACGATGCCTGTTTACAATAAATGAGAAAAAGGCCATCAAATTAATACAACAATTATTTCTCGTGAAAACACTTTTTGGGATAAAGAAGATGATCATGATTTCACTTAACATACTTTATTTGTTATGGTTCAACTCACCACAGCACTGGCCTTCCAGAGAATGGCTTCTCTGTCCTCCTTGAAGAGATGGAAGTGGCAGGGCAGATTTTCAGTGATGTGCTCTTGCTCCGATCCTCTACACACAATTTCACCGCAACCCTTTATCCCGCAGTGGTTCACTATGGAAGGGCACTCAAGGGTGTGAGAAGGCAGGAGAAATCTGCATCAAAATGGATACTTTTTTGGTAAAACTACTTTTTATGAATTTATGTAAGTCCTTTATGTGTGGTTCGAGAAATTATCCATACCCCTACTGATTGATGGCCTTTTGATTTGCACCCTCAGCCCCTAGAGAATTTCCCTTCCAGGGGTTGTTAATGACCCTCTCCCCACCCCCGAAGAATTTCCAAAATTTTTAAACCAAAAATGTTTTACACCTTGAAGTAAAACCAATGGTTTTGTTGTTTCAAAAAGTAAAAAAAATAAAACTCTCACACTTGTCATAATTCTACATAAACTGCAAGTACAATTTTCACGTGGTTGCCATCCGGTTTGATATAACTTGTATGATGTTCATCAAAAAGAGTGTATGTAAAGCTGTTTTACGTTTTTTCTACCACGATTTTATTGAGGTGAAGTTGAATTTGTCGGGTGAGCCATTCAGTAATGGTAAGATTTTGTACTAATAATTCCTGGAGAATAAAAGTCGCAACTCATGGCATTCGTCCTGTTTTGCACTCTACTAAAGCTTTTGAAATTATGAATATATGAAATTCATATATTTGAACTGCGGAATGAAGAAATAAATGTAAAGAAGATCCTCGCAGTTATTAACGCAACTTATGCAGTTGCAAAAAGAAAGCCTGAAAAAAATCAGGCTTGCCG
>Ga0126336_10000205_pt1 | contig 19604 bp, 9 predicted proteins | sample SidCmetagenome_FD_92530 | JGI IMG/M metagenome (GOLD analysis project Ga0126336, IMG submission 92530) | Coral microbial communities from El Islote,Puerto Morelos, Mexico - Siderastrea C C metagenome | ecosystem: Host-associated > Invertebrates > Cnidaria > Coral | place: El Islote,Puerto... | reverse complement strand
GCGATTTCCTGATTTGCTTCCACGTGGTTTAAAACCAAAACATTCTCAAATTTGGCAGTTTCAGATTATATTTTTCATAGCGTCTTATTTCTAAAAATTCAATGTTTCAGTGTTAAATATCCACAGTCGCAACTCATCGGTTGATTCCATTTTGTTCAAAAAATGTGACGAGAGGTTTTTTGTTGCGTGTAGTTTGAATTCGTTAGTAACACAAGCACTTTAACTTGGTATTTTGTGAATTATTCGCTTGCTTTGCTGGAGGTTGGGATTTTTTACAGCGATAGGAATCGTTTCTGAACGTCCCTCAGTGGTCAGAGACTCAACAGCACTTGTGGCAACAGTACCTCATTGACTATCGGACTATTTATAGAGACAACTAAAAAATCTCTACTAAAGTGAAGCTAGACCAATACCTCAGTACTTCAGATACTTTCAAAGAACATGATAATAATGTGGATACTGCGCAGTACCTTGAACTTGAAAAATCGTTCTTAAACCCCCTGAAGGAGGCCGTAATGCCGAAACGTTGATGTCATAGTATGACAAGCAACAGCGCTTGTAACCAATTTCTGACTTCTACTTCCAAAGAACATGACAGATTTTAAATCTTATTGGACTGTATCTGATATTCTGTTATTACTTACTTTACACCATCTTTATACTCAGTTATATTGTGTTATATTGTTAAACATGCACGACCCATTAAGCATTGTTATGGTTAGAAACCAGTCGTGTTCAAATAAAGGTAATATCACGTCATGTTATGTTAGTATTAAACCGCTTCCTCGTCCTCAGGTGCCGGTTTAGCGCAGGCAAACAGGAAGCCCGGGGTGTCGTGGGAAGGATGCAAAACACTGGCTGCACCACACCTATCCCACAACTCCACGCGCACCATCATATAATAAGGACGGATGCCTGGGGATGAGGCCGATTAAACCGATGCAAAAACCACTTGGTGTAGGGTGTAGCCCCGACAGGAGTAACAGAAAAACTGCTCACAAAGCGCTTGTCTACACAAATATTGTATATAATGCACCTATCATTATTAAGCCCCAGGGTAGGGGGGGCTACCCCCGGGAAACTGACATACAAGGCTGTCCCCTGGGTAGGGATTTTGAACATTCACGGTGCCCCAATTATTTGACTTTCAGAGAAAAAGTTACTCTATAGGGGCTGAAATTTGACATTCATCAGTTGTCCGGGGTAGGGAATTTGACTCTGGCCTCCCTAAAAATTCCCCAGCGGCAGCAAAATGTTTAAACAACTAATCCTGAGCTGTTACTGTATATTATGATGGAAATGACGGTTGACTAGAGTGTTAAGGGTTTAATTTTAAAAAGCAGAAGAGGAGAGTATAATGAGCCGAAACAAGGCTCCATCATAAACTGGAAGAAATAAAGCGCCACGAGAGCACTCGAGAGTCCCTGAGAACAAATAAGAGCTTCAGCCGAACAGCGGAATTTTCCACTATAGTCAACTGTTGTCAACATTTTGGCCAGGGCCTACCATCCTCTTTGATTTTTAATATTTCTTTCTTCTTTTGCGCTTACATAAAGCAGGAATTGAGGTTATCGCTTTCTTGAAACATTTTTTAACAAATCTTACTTTTGTCAAAATTTAAACAGTTGTCTGTTATTGACAGTATGCAACTAGTTTTAATAAGACTTTGAGAGACCTGAGTGTGGAAATACTATAGAGAGTGGGCTTTGAGATCCACAGGTCATGATGCTTAATAGATTTTGTGAAGAAATTTTGGCATGGCAGCAGCCATCGTGATAGGTTTGTACAAGAGAGGATGAAGGGAGAGAGCGAATCCCCCATACATGGGCCTATACCGATGAAAATCTATGTTTGGTTCTGTGTCATACAGCGTGGTTATTTTAAGGACGACATTTCATTGGTCAGTTAGAATGAGGTCATGTAATTTTAGATTGTTGACATGGGAACAACAGACAAAAAATAACCGTAGCAGCATTGGTGCAAACTAATAATAAATTTCAAATAATTATCATGGGGCACAGGGATTCACTCTCTTACTTTATCCTCTCTTGCTTTGTTCAGAATGGCTAATGTCTTCCTGCGAGCCTGTCTGAACTTTTCCTAAACAAGGTATGGTTGCCCATGATTGTGGTTGTTAAGTATGGCTTATGCAATATTCAGCAATCGTAGATCCATGAAAACTTTATTTCTCCCATATATTTTCTGTAATTTTTGTACTGTCAAATTACAGAAAATGCATGGGAGAACTCAAGTTTTCGAAAAACTGATGGACTTCAATGCACCCCAGATTTAGTGTATTGTTTGTTTGAATATAAGTTACACTTTTCAAAGAGAAAGTGTCAAATATGTTAATTCAGGAAAAATAAGTTGGCTTCAAGTAAATTCCGATACAACTTTTGAATTTCCCGCCATCTTGCCCTGATTTCCCATGATGCAACTAAGAGCGTGAAACTGGTTGTACTCAAAGCCATTCCAAGCTGCCTCTGTAATTTTTCTCTGCCGAAATGTCAGTTTCTCGAACTATCCCATTTTAAACTTGTGTATCGCGACACTTTGCAGTATACGAACACTGTGCAACCAAATATTTGTCTTAATATAAGTTTCAATCTATTCCTCAAGCCAAACAGTGAAACAGTGCTTTATTTTAAATGCTTGCCCCCCGGAATGCTTGACGCTTTATGAACTTGAAAACTTTATAGGTTGTTCAAGATAATGAAAAATGCAAATATCCACCGTTTTGAGGTCGGCGTAAAAAGAAAATTAGCCGGTATAGGTGCGTTTAGCCAAATATAGAATTTAAGTGCAACACCAACTCTGTTTTTTGCATAGCCTGCGAACAGGCTTCCCGGGACACTCAGACGGCTCGGGCAAAAATGCTTCGCGCCTCGTTGCCGCCGCTTTGCGCCGCCTGAATGCTCCGAATGCTCCGGGAAGCCTGTTCGCAGGCTACTTTTTGCCGTGTAAGCTTACGCCGTGTGGAAGATACCGCAGAAAAACAACATATAACAAAGCTCATTCCAGAGAAAAACGAGAGAAAATAGACTGTGACAGTAAGATGGCAGACCCACCTGAAATAAGAAGTCTTAAAACGCCTTTCCTAGAATTAAGTCTTGAGAAAAAAGAAGATTTTCCTTGCGTTATTTTGCGTAAAATAGGGCATCTTTCTGGCTATGAATGTGGTTTTCATGTACATTGCAGTCCCGTTCCGTGTTCCTGCTTTCCTGTTCCCATCCAGCGGGTCTATATTTGATCACGTGACCAAGCGTTCGTTTCTCGACCTTTTGGCTTTGCTGAGCTGAGGTTCTTTGTTTATGTCGCCGTATTTTTCCTCGGTTTTCATCCAGCAGGTACGTTTTAATAGCCTTAAGTCTTATTTTATTACATGTGTTCTCGTTCTGGGCTAAACTACAGAATCGTTCTGTTTAATATCTAGACTTAAAAAGTCACAGAACACAATGCCTTTTAAAGTTTTGTTTGCTTGTGTCGAATGACGCGTTTTCAATTCTGCCACCAGTGCCCACGCGAGTTTTCTTCGATAAACTATTAATAGTTTACGAGTCTTTGCCCATTTGTGATTGTTTATATCTCAGGAATTTATCATTTTTTCTGTAAGCCCATTTTGTTCGCAGTGGTTAGAATTATTTGGTAATGCGCCGATCAATTCGAAAGTTCAACATCCCCCCCCCCGGGCAACCCCCCGGGGATTTGAACTTTTGAAGATTGGCTTGTTCAAATTCCCTCTTCTCGGGGCAAGAAAGCCGTTCAAATGCCCCACCAATTAGTACTGAACTGCCTCTCCTCAAAGACAAGTTTGGTCTTCAATCAAGCACTTTACATGTATTTCAGAGAGAGATATGCCATAATGACACCTTCAACCTTCTTTTAAAGACCCTTTTCAAAGAGTTATTCACTAACAAAGGCGAAATTCTATCTTGTGAATCCGTCAGACCCCGCAAAAACCGAAAAAATTCACAGGCCTATTACGTCAGAACAAGAGATAAATCTGGTTCAAATTCCCACCCTTCCAACGCAACGTTCAAATTCCCTCCTCCCCGGGCACGATGCACAGTCAAATGCCCGGGGTATGCCCCGGGGGGGGGGGGATGTTGAAGTTTCGAATTGATCGGCGCATAACCAGCTGGGGCGAATCATGGCCTGATCGGGCAACAGTCACGAAATAATTCTGGAAGTTAGTCAACAGAAGAATTATTACACACTTTTCTGAGATATAAACAATCATAGCAGAGCAGAATATCTGCCAGGTTCTTTCACTGCTTTGTGGACTAGTTATGAGAGAATCAAAACAGGCAAATCAGAGCTGGTGAATCATGCTTGATACCCTTGAAAATCCAGGTCTATCACAGGAAATCAGCTGTAAGATAAACTGTATATTCCCTCAGGGTTCTAGATGTTTGGCCCCACTGGATCATATTGCACATGATTCTTGCTGTTAAAAATGCCACTTTCTGGTTGCATGCAGATTATCTCGTTGCATTCTGCGATGCATTTTAAAAAGACTTGCCTCCACCTCAAAGCTATAGTTTGAAGTGGATACATGGATATGGAGGCAATTATAAGTGAAAAAGAAAAGGATGTTTTTGCAAATGCATAACCACAGAAGCCAGTGGTTTCACCCCATTACGAGTTAGCCCCGTAACTAATCGAGTACGCCACCCAAATAAATCAAGTTTGCCCCATGTAAATTGAGTTCAACCTCCTTTATTAAACATAGGCATGCAGTGCGTGCAGAACCAATGACGTTTTTAGTTGTGAATTTGGCTTGCGCAGTGAACAGGTGGTGGATGGTGTCAACGGTCTGTAATGGCTAACGGAATTGGATCGAATTGATGAATTATTTACATCTTGCTTTCGAGCTAGGCCGCACAGCCAAAACCAGCCGTGCCTCACGCATGTTCCATATATTCTATGGAGGACACCTTATCTCTTACCTCCCCTACTACACATTTTTCTGCCCTCTAGTACTGTCAATTGTTTAGGAGACATATAAACCAATCAGAAACTCTCTTTTGGACATATATTTGTGAGTTTTAAGGAGTAGGGGAAACGCCCAACCTCGTCCCCAGGCTCTTTCAAAACTGAGAAGACCCTGGGGATGAGGTTGGGGAAAGGCCAATTTTTGGCCTACCGCATGGGATCTGTCCTAGATTTTCAAAATGTATTTTTCTTCTCTTAAAATTAAGATACTTCTATTTAGGAGCTCAAAATGGAAATAAATCAAGCTGAGGAATAATCCGCCTCTGAAAAGAAGACATGGAGCTCTTTAAAGCAGCGAAAAGCTGTTTCACATTGAGACTCTTTCAATTTGCAAGAGACCCTGACCTAAAGTCTGTAAAGTTTGCTTGAAAATGTAGGCCAACCCACAGACTTCAAATAGATTTTACAAGACCTGGGTAAATGCTACAGTATGGTAAATGTTGCTTTTAAATGTTGATTTGCTTTTTAAAAATTGTTTAACTGAATGTTTGATCCAGATTTCTATAATTTTTGTAATTTTGTTTGCAAAGCTGCTCCTCTTTTGATTCAACCTGTGAACAGCCACCCCCTGCCCTCAAGACAGGCTACTTTTGATTGTCACAGATTATTTTTGCTTGTAGTGTGACGCATGTGTCATGCAAAATTATTTTGTTGCTACTGTGACATTTTTTGGAACATGATCTTAACACGTGGTCAGATCACGCAGTTGAAACACGTGATCACGTGAACTTGATTTGTTTTTTCGCGTTTTTGTAAGGAATATATTGTGGATTTCGCTTTTGAAATCCGTTCGCTTGCCAGATATCTGTATTTTTGATGGAACGTTAAGGTATCAGCCACCCTTCGGGACCGTTTTCGTGCGGATCGCTCTAGTTTTTGTTGGTTTTGCGAAAAACCCTATAAACTATACATTTTTTGGCAGCTTAATAATTCCAAAAAAATGACTTTATATTCAAAAAGAGGCAGGAGTTTAACATGTTCAGAAAATGGGAAGGTTCTTTCGCACATGCATGTCTTCATAGATTAGGTTCCACTCCCTCCAGAAACAAAGAAAACAAAACGATGAACACTGCATTCTCTTCTTGACACCTATGGCTAAAAAACCGTGTCTCAGATTTTTGACAAGTACGCTTGTTCTTCTTTTATAAGCAGATGAAGTCAGAGAAGACAAATAAATTAGCACTTGGCGTGGAAAAAAGGTCTAGCATTAAAACAAAAAGAGGGATTAAAATTTGCAGACATGGTTTTGTAGAAAAACTGTGGCAACAATCTGGCCAAACTGGCCAAACTTCAGAGAAATTGGTCGAGCGGCTGTTGACTTGTAGTTTAAAACGTACGTACAACTCACCAAAATTTGACTTTCGAGAAAAAAGGAAAATGTATTTTCTGCGGCGTCTTGCCAGTAATGAGATTAAGACACCTAAGTGTCCGGTGAGTTCTATTTTGATTGATACCAGAGAGGGATCAGCTTTCTCAAACAATAGAACTTTGACAGGTAACATGTAACAGGAGAAGTCTTACGCGGCGAGCGGCAGAAAATAATTTATTAGCTTTCAACTCACCGCTCTTGGACATGAGAGAACATTTGTCATTTTCATTTTATTTACGAAATGTTTTCCTTATTTCAATCCATATTTCATTTAACAATGAAAAGGTGCTATGAATATTTCCTGAAATGCTGACCAGGTTTATAAAGATGCCGAAAATCGCGGCAAAATCCTGGGAAATCATTGATGCAACCACTTCTCTTGTCAATAAAATGAACCTTGATCGCTCTCCTTTCTTTTCCTTCATTCTTGGCTTGGAAGATGAAAACACACACAACTGTTTTCTTAATGATGCATTTAGGTGAAAGAAAACTCTCTTTACTTCGTAAAAAAAACCTTCATAAACCATTTCGTAAGAAGCACTTTCGATTTCACGTCATCAAGTTAATCAGGTGTGATAGAACTTGTCAGCAATCAATTACCATAATTAACAAGAAAAAATCTTTTACTCTTTATAACTCTCCACTGAACCATTATTCTCCTCTAATTTTTTGTTTGAAAGAAAGCTCTGGAAGAGATTTATCTGAGCATGTAAAAATCTCATTAATGAAAAAATGACACTTTTTTCCATGGCTGATACCTTAAAGGAGAGAGATAAAATTCAAGACATTGACAAACTGGTCACCACTGAACAGACCTGAAGTGTCTGCACAAATTATATGCCTATGTGCATGCTGCCAAAAGTAAATACATTGTTTATTTGAATAACATTTTTGGCTGGAAAAGCTTTCTGTCACTTATTCTGTGTGTTTTCAGTGGTAAGCAATGCTTTGTAAACACAGTCTAATTTGCATAAGCGGGTTGAAATTTGATATACCAAATTTAGTTTACAAACACGTTTATGCAGGAGTTAATGTTCTCACGGTACGTTCTCGGCTGGTAGTGCTTTAATATTATTTTGCTAGCTAATAATTCCGCTTGGAAATTAAAACAAGGAGACCAGACAGAAACAAATTACATGTGCATGAATTCGCGAAGGAAGCCAAACTGGTTCGTTGCAGCCAAGACGTTCTGACTTTTCTTAAACTGAGGAGTCTGTATTGTGTACAATTTCTGCTGTGTTTGTTGCTGTGGAAATTTGTACCACGGCTAAGTAAATGCAGGACTACAACACAAATTAAACCCTGCCAGACGTCAAGTGTACAAAACGGCTTATTCAGAGTAAAATTATGTTGATCGAGACTCGAGAATGCCAACACTTCGAAGCCCGGGGGTCATATTCCCATCTATAAGCCATATGGATGTGTCCCTCTGATATTAAAAGGTAAGGGTTTCAGTGTCCCAGCAGCACACCCCCACCCAGCACCTCACAGAGTCCCTCCCCCCACCCCTGCCTCACACACTTAAAGACATCCACCACATACCCACGCCGTTATTTTAGGTTTACAGGATGACGTCACTAATGTGACATCATTCGGTTAAAAAGTTATACTAGCTATTTTTGTTTCCTTCTAGAGTCAGACTTACTTGTCAGGTACACCGTATCGAACCGTAGAATCTTTGTGTCATGGCTGAACATGCTAGACTACTCACAGTCTTTTTCCGAATGGTTGTCTTGAACGATCGTTGATTTCTCAAAGTGAACGAAACCTGGGTAGGGTACAAAGTGCACTCTCCCCAGATTTCGCTCACATTGAGATCCCCACAGTGACCCCACGAATGCAACGATCAATCAAGACAATCATTTTATAAACTAAGCTCGCTCGATCATGGGGCAAACTCAATCTGCTTTGGAAGCAAACTTGCTTAACTGTGGGGCGAGCTCAGTTATACGTGGAGCAAACTTCAACAGGACTAACTCGCTAGGGGGCGAAACCACCGTGATTCAAAACCACCTATCCACCTCAAAATGCCATATCTTGAGACAAATCAAAGAAAAACTGCAGTAATATTTATTCTGTAGGTGTGGTACTCTAGTGATTCTTTGTTTTTCTTATGCATTGACAGCTGTGTTTCCAAGTATTCAGCCTTCTCTTTGTTACAGTGTTTGGGTATTCTGCAGTTGGCCAATAGAGCTTGAAGGGAAAAGTATAAAGAGGGTGGTTGAGGATGAGTACCTCTAAGTTCACACTATAACAGATAGCTTTAGAGTGCCCCTAACCCCCATTTTTTTTTGTGCTCAAATAAATCTTTGCACCTGTTCAAAACACACTGCTCCTTTTTTTTCCCAAATCTTGACTTTTTTATAGGCTGTAGAAGTTACAAAATCTAGCCATCATCTGTCACATGACCAAGCTAGTGAGAGGCATGGGTCTATTCCTGATGTGGTATCATAAACTGATTTGCATCGCATTTTGTCTTTGTAAACATGCATGCAAATCAGGCTGTCATTAAGCTTGAGCTGGCTTCTCATGGAGGAAAAAATAGCTGGTTATGAACTAAAGGAGTTCTTCTACGTCTATTTTTTAATCATTTTTCACAGTCTGAGACACCAGCCATCCTCACTGCTAAAGCTGGTCAAAAATGCTGGGGCTGGATTCACGAAGCTCTATGTATTGTTGGAAAACAAAAGCATGGCCTTTTAATAAGAAACAATACTTATGATTCATCTTGACTTAGGACAGCTCTGTGAATCCTGCCCCTGGTTACCAGCTAGTAATATCAGCCCTGTGGCTCACAAATAACTATTACTTCAACAGATTTTCAATGAGTCTTCCAGCTGCCAAAGAACCGCAACATCACTGCCCACATTGCACCAAAAGTTTCAGTATTCTTTCAAGATTAACAGTGCACCTAAGAAGACATACTGGTGAGAGGCCCTTTAAATGTCAACACTGTGATAAGTGTTTTATATCACAGGCAAATCTCAAAAAGCACATAAGAACTGCTGTATGTACAGGAGAAAAGCTTTTTACATGTACTCAGTGCAACAAAAAATTTGCCAATTCTTCCTCATTGGCAGCCCATAACAGATCGCATACTGGAGACCTGCCACATCGCTGTCCTCACTGCAACAAGGGCTTCTCAATTCCCTCAAGATTAACAGTGCACATAAGGACACATACCGGAGAGAGGCCCTTTAAATGTCAAAACTGTGATAAGTGTTTTGCATCAGAACCAATTCTCAAAAAGCACCTAAGAACTCATACAGGTGAAAAGCCATACATATGTAGTGACTGTGATAAAAGCTTTAGCTGTAGCTCTGCCCTGGCAGTGCATAGAAGATTGCATACTGGTGAGCAGCCTCATCAATGTCCTCAGTGTGGCAAGGCATGCATAAATCCCTCAAGATTAGCAGTCCACATGCGAACACACAGTGGTGAGAGGCCCTTTAAATGTCCTCAGTGTGGTAATTGTTTAATATCTAAAGCTTCTCTCTCAAGGCATATTAGAGAAGTTCATTCAAGTGGTGAGAGGCCCTTTAAATGTCCTCAGTGTGGTAAATGTTTCATATCTAAAGCTGCTCTCTCAAGGCATATTAGAGAAGTTCATACAAGTGGGAAGCCTTACAAGTGTTCTCACTGCGACAAGTGTTTTGGCACCAAATCCTCCATAAAGCGACATGAAAAATTACATACCATTACTAGTGGGAGGCCTCTTCAATGTTCTCAGTGTGACCAGAGTTTTTCATGCAGAGCAGATCTCAGAAAACATGAGAAGTTAGTTCATTATGGAAAAATCAAGTGTCCTCACTGTGACAAGAGCTTCAGTAGTACCTCTGCCCTTACAGTACATAAAAGATTGCATACTGGTGAGAGACCTTTTCAGTGTTCTCAGTGCGACAAGAGTTTCATTAGTGGGTCACGTCTCAGAAAGCATGAACAAATTCATAGTGGTATCGAGCCTTCTCCCAAAGTAAATGAAAATGAGAAACCACACAAGTGTATCCACTGTGGTAAGAGGTGGCAATTTTCCTCTGCACTCACAAGGCATTTAAGATCTTGTACAGGTGAAAAGCCCTTTAAATGTACTGAATGTGACAAGCGATTTGCCACCACAACAAACCTTGCTGAGCACAGCAATCTGCATACAGGCATCAAGCCCTACAAATGTACCCATTGTGACATGAGGCTGAGATTTCGTTCGCAACTCTCACTGCATATAAGAGCTTGTAAGGGTGAAAAGCCCTATAAGTGCAGTGAATGTGACAAGAGATTTAACAGGGCTTCGCACCTCGCTGACCACAAGAGCGTGCATACTGGCATCAAGCCCTACAAATGTACTCATTGTCAGAAGCAGTTTAGAGCACGGTCAAATTGCATTGCTCACATGAAAAAACATTGTAAAACTGTTAAGAATCTTTTCAAGTGTACGCAGTGTACTCAAAGCTTTGAGGATTTGTTATCTCTGGAAAATCATCAGCAAAGTCACTCTAGTGCAAATGAAAGTGTGCGACAAGTATCCTCCAATGAGAAGAGTTTTCATTGTGATGTATGTGGCAAGAGTTTTACAGGCCGACGTAATCTAACACTGCACCTTACAGAGCACACTGGAGAAAAACCGTTCAAGTGTGCATATTGTGAGAGATCTTTCATATATAAACGATCACACGTTATTCATATGAGAACCCACACTGGAGAGAAACCTTACAGGTGCACTACATGTGGCAAGCTTTTTGCTGTACAACGTAATTTGAAAAGACACCAGAAAATACATACTGGAGAAAAACCCTTTCAGTGTAATACATGTGGCAAGCATTTTGCAGAACAAGCTAATCTTAAAAGACATGAGAGGACACACAATGGAGACACTACATACCAGTGCAATATATGCAAGAAATGTGTCAGTGATAAAATTACACTAGAAAGACACCAACAAATTCACCTTGAGAAAAAACGTTTACAGTGTTCCGATTGTGGCAAGCGGTATGGATGGCTTGAATACTTTAAAAGGCATAAATGCAAAAAACGATCAAAAGACCAGACGTCTAATACATGCATTCACTGTGGCAAGTCATTTGAACAGGCTTCGGAGCTTGAAGAACACCAAAATTCCCAGTGCAAAAAAGATCTGGCTAAAGTGGTTGAAGTTGTTGCACTGTTTTGAACCATTAAGTGGTTGCATAAAGTTTCTTTTTCAAAAAATGGTCAATTTTATTATTATTAAATTGCCTGTTAAGTAAAAATCTAGTTAAGCTTATTTGAAAGGCCTATCAAAATAAAAAACGGATGGTGTTTTCTTTTTTCTAATACCTTCTCTCGTTTCCCAAATATTTAAGTTGAAAGTAGACAACTGAGATGGCTAAAAGTGGTCACAGGGTGGGAACAAATCACAAAATCTAGAATATCTCTGGCATTATTGAGGTAATATATATATAACTGAAACTTGTGACCAGTAATGTACCCTGAGAAAGAAACCAAGTAAGATTTACAGACATCATCCACTCCTTAATGGTTAATGAGGAGACTAAGCGCAATATGGGCATTGCATGTGTTTCCAACTGCACCACATCTCTTTTGTTATGGGGTCATAAATGGTAATATGCTGTTCAAGGTAGGAGAACTGGAGCCAAGAGAGTTGCCATGACAACTTCACAATATTAACCTTTTTGTGTCTTTGTTAAGGCGCAATGCCTGTGCCATGTTTCAATTATCTTATCCCATTCTTTCCAGATGTTCTTGATTCTGTTTTTAGCCTCCATGCTGTGACCCTTTTTGACATCATCAATTTTGTAACTTGCATGACAAAAAACTTGAATATCTCTAGAGTGAGAGAAGATATTACTGGCACTTTAAAAATGGAACTTCCTCAGGGACCCACAGGCAGCTAGTCACAGCAGGATGAAAGTAACACTACAATGGAATGGGGCGTACTTGGGCATGCCTGGCTTTAAATAAGATATGATAATATATTATGCACACAACTAAAAGTGTTCGTACTGAAAGTCTAGTCACATCTTTTAATAATCACTCCTATCTAGCCAATCCTGTAAAGGTGTTCAATTCAAAATCATGGCACCGAAATATGAATTATCTGAATTATGAGTCAATCTTTTCATCATTATCGGTCAATTCTCTAACAAATTGTGATTTACTATTTAGTGGCCCCAATTTGAGCGCTAACAGGATTTTTACAAATCAAAATGACTGTAATTATATACTGTAAATGTTATATTGTGTAGTCTCCTAAGCAGCCGTTCTTAGGGTCGTCACGCAATGCTCCTCCCCACAAACGGCATTTATGGGGAGGAGCATTGCATGACAACCCTAAGAACGGCTACGCAGGAGATTAATATTGCGAGGCTCTGTTTCTGGATCATACAAATTTTAACACAAGTCACTTTTTACTTTGGAATAACTGAAAAATGCCCTTTGCTTAACTTACTGGATTACTTTATAATAGTTGGAAAGCTGTTTCTGTTAAACTGCAGAAGAAACCAAAATTCGACCTAGGATTTAAGGATTTTGTACCAAAATTGCTGTCAAATACGAAACTGAAAGAAACGCCAATAACAAAGATTTTTTAAGGACTGATTATTCAAGTTGATTCACACTTTTTCTTCTTTTTTTGCTGCTGTTAGTAATATAATGACTTGTATATGTCAATGTGAATAGTGTAGATGTCAATGCATTAATGTAATATAAAACTGCAGGGGCAGATCCATAGGGGGGGGGGTGGATTGGGTGGCTAGCCACCCTTCTCTTTGGGATCTTTTAAGATTGAAATTAAGAAAAGGAACAAGACTATCACGGAGGTGATTTTTTCTCTGATTGTTATGATATCGCTCTGTCGGGTCAATCCCCCCCCCTTTCTAAAATCCTGGATCTGCCACTGAAGTGTCAAGAATTTTTCGCATTGCTTAAGTATAGTATTATTGTGTTGTATTAATATATGTATCGTAGTATTAAACCTTGTGTAGTGTTGTTAAGTTCTCTTAAGTGTTGTTAAGTACTTTGTTAAAAAAATTTTCTTTTTAATCACTGTTAGGATAATTGTCTTGGATATGATTAACTGGTGACAAGACTGTGCCTTTAGTATGAAATAATTTATTATCATCATTGATAAGCTAATTATTCGAACAGCAGTTCGTTCTTGGTCTCCTCTCCTGAGATTGTTATTTTGGATTGCCATGCAAAACCTCGCTTTTTGGTCAAGCACGTCTAAAAAGCTAAAAGCAGTTGGGTTCTTGTGGCTTAAAGAGTGATGAGAACAGACTGGGGCGAGAAGACAAAAGTGGGGGAGGGGGGGGGGGATATCAGAGGCCGAAAACCTGTCAGCTCCTTGCTGGTCCCTAAACCTGCATTCCTCCACAGGCTCTCTTCTGTTAAGAGAGAAGAGAAACGTTGGGAGGACTTAGGGCGAACATGAGTAACTTGGAAATGGGCGCGAAGCGCGACCGGGGACGCTCGGGAACGAGCACTAAGCGCGAGCGGGTTGATGGAACAAGAAAAATAAGAAGCTTCTATTCTTCCCATCAAATTCCCCCCGCTGTCATAAACGAACGACTAAGGAAAAGTTTTGGCGGCTGCCGCCATGAGCGGCGCAAGCCGTATCTCACCATTCCCTTCGCGGTTCTGCCGCTCGAACTTGGTGTGAACAATCCCGCTAGCGACGCAGGTTAATTAACTGCGGCCACATTGGGTTGTTTGCAAGTTGCCTCTGGAGGAGGCTACTCCCGAGGACAACCACGTTCAAGAGTGGAAAACGTTTATACGAAATTTTGTTCAGTGAAATAGCACTCAACGATGGCACTGTAGATGAAAAGCTTTTGTTTGTACGGCTACCTTCATATAACTATAACCTACTCTCCCATTTCTTCTTAGTTTGAAGTTTACATTTTTTTAATAGTTCCGAATTCAGTTTTCTTACAGAAAAGTTCAGCGACTATAACAAAAATTTTACCACCTCACGCATTAGGAGCCTATGGGCTCCTGTGTTTAGTTACAGGGTAACCTAGACTAGCTTGAAAACATCATTTTTTTGTTGCTCTGGGAAATATTTGTTGAAAGTTTTATTGGCTGAACAGAAACGTTTCTAAGCTATTTACAAGTTACAAAAAAAAGAACAAACAAACAAACAAACAGGTCAGGTACGATTGAATCCTTCCCTCACCAGCTCAAAACCCCCACCCTCCAAAAATAAAACAAAACATTAAAATGACAGCAAAAAATATAGATACATAAAAAATGATGGAAGAAATTTGTACAAGTTAAAGTTCCGTTTATGGCAAGAACAAACAGGAAGGAAGGACTAATTTAAAAGGACAACTTCAATCTTTATTATTATTGTTAATTAAAATGCAAATAAGCTAAAACTATTCATTATTCATGTTTTCACTGCACATTTAGCACGAGGTAAGCAAAGGAGACAGCATAAGCAAAATGTGGCTTAGCAGTCAGTTTATTTCACTGAAAAAGGTTAAACAACAGTTTTGAAACCTACTAATATATGTTTAGAACAAGGAAAAGATTCGCTAAGTCAGCTTGAAGGCCAAAACCCTGGCTAGTCTTTGGAGAGGACATTTTAATGCGCTAAGCAATGAATCAGCGATAAACGAAGGCAACTCTGAAAAGTGATCTACAGTCTTCAGGTAAGATAGCTGCAATTTGTTTACAATTTTCATGTAACATTTATTGAGTCTTTAATGTTGACGTGGCTCAGGGGTGTCGGCCAAAAAAATAATAGACCGCCGCTTGACAGTATTCTTGACTTTCATTTGTCACTTGAAGATTAACCCTTGCATCTTATGACCACTTATGTGCATTCAAGTAAAAGATTTTTTGTGCCTTCGAAAAATGCAGACTGATGGCGAACTCGCAGTTTGAAAATTATTTTGTTCCTAAGTAATAAAAGCGCTTTGATCCACTCATCACCCATGGCGCTTTACAACAGAAGTCAGCTATTAAATTCTCAAATGGTGTTTTTGTCTTTCGTTTACAGCGTACCTTTGCATGTGTCCTCTAAACTTTACATACAATCTTTTACTTGGTGATATCTTGAGGTACGTATTATTAGAATAAGTTGCCTTTCTAAGGATGCAAATTGCGTTTATTGTTAGAATTAATTTCATTTGGGATAAACTCTAATATAAAATGCAGATTTCCTTGAAAAAAAAAATAAGAACTTGAAGATTGCCGAAATATACGTATTGTTTGAGTTCAATTTACAACAGGGGATTCAGGTTCATTCTCCCCCCGCCCCCTTTATTACCCCTTTTATTACGCCGGTCGCCACTAAATTTAACTTATGAGCTTTGATAACTGGGAATCTTTGAGAAAGATGGGAAATGTCGGAATGACTTTTGGATTTCAAAACCCCAAATAGTCCTTCTCAGGACTACACTCACCCGGACGATCATAATTATTTTACCGACTTGCGAAAAAACAGACATGTTATCCGTCACATCTTAACGTAATTTGTATTTCTCTCCAAAAGTGTTAACCAACTAATGGGGAAACTAGACAGAGACAACATCAATCACACAATGACATTGCTCTAAAGAGAGGTGAGATTTTAAACATGTGATTGAACGGAAGCAAAACCCTTTTTAGGTGTGGAATAGCGTGTAATCAAAATCTGTTATTTTGACTACAAATATGGGCAGTCCTTTGAGAACTTTTTTTAAAAATATGGAACCAACCCGCCTCCTAAAATAAATTCCGTCGAGGAGGGGTGGGGAAGGCGTTGGAGATGGCGAGGTGAAGGAGGTGATTTATTTACCTTTTCCTACATAGTGTTTAACTTTCGGTAATTGATTATCTATTTATGTTTTTAAAAGACAGTCAACAGCTTTTAAGTGTATTCATGTGTTTTTTTTCTCTTTTCAGATAAACATGAAGAGTGGAAATTAAACAGCATCAACCTCCTCTACCTGACATCGTCTTAAAAAGAGGTGAGTTGACTAGAAATATCTTCAGCGGCTTCGTTTCTTTCTTGGTAATGAATTATTAAGAATTTTTGCATTCAACGAGTTTGACAGGATTTGTCCCAAAAGGTGTAGTTTTGAAACTTTTCTAGTCTAGATTAGTATCAACCTACTAGCGTTCTATCACTAATGCTGTTTGGCTACGCTACTCACTATCTATTCTGTTGTAGATAGTGAGTAGAGTGTTTTCCGCGCGCGGTGTGACCTATTTATATCATTTTTCAATAAATACATGTAGTGTCTGCTGTTAAGTTTGAACGTCTAGTAGATTTCTACTAAAACAATTAGATTATTCGCTCTCGATTTCTATCGCGTGATAGTTCAGTGATTCGGCCTTCGGCCTCATCAACTATCACGCGATAGAAATCTCGAGCTCATAATCTAATTGTTAAATAGAGATTTAGTGTGACTAGGTCACTTTAAGTTCATTTTTGTTTTCTAAATTCCAGATTACTAGTTTCTGGCCTAAATAGGACAGGAATCGGTTCATTCCAAGTATCTCTGTCGCTATTTTTACGGAATATTACTACTGGAAGGAAAGATAGAAAGAGTAGGACCCACCCCTGAAGAATTGTAAGATTTATAAGAATTGCATGCTGTCAAGTGATCGTTTGTTTTAATACTTTTCCTCCGGGGATTGTGCATTGTGCAGAAAATGAATATTTCGAGTATTTATATTTGACATTGGAATTCCACGTAAAAGAGAATTTGGAGGCCAATTTGCGGTTACAGTTCAAAACAGCGACAGCAAAAGAAAGGACTCAAAACAAAACACAACCGGCAACAACAAAACGTGTTAGCACTGTTAGTGTCTTAGCAATGAACTTATTGATCTTCAAAACGTTCTCAGATATGAAAAATTGTTTTCTCTACAGAATACAAGGTGCAAGGATCCGTCAGCTGTCGGCGGAATCAAGCAAGCAACAAAGATAGTCGACTTAGCAACAACTAGAGGTAGAAAAAGTAAAACTTTAAAAAACGCTGCGAATCGTTTACCGTATTCACCCACGGTTACGTCACAGTGCATGGAAGAATGCACTTATCCGTCATGCTTAAAACATGTATAGCATTTTTTGGGAAATAGTGTCTTAAATTTTAAGATGTTGTCTAAATTCGGTTCTACCTCGTATTAGGTTATATACGGTAGACTGCAGCAATTTTTCTGATTCCTCTAAAAGAAGAACGAAATTAAATGAGGACAAAAGTTTCATTTTCAAGATACAGTGCAACTACAGACATGGCAAACAAAATTCAAATTCAGAGCCGTCTAACAGTTTATGGCTTATAGAAAATGTAATCTTTAAATTTCCAAACGTGCCTGCGTCCAAACTGATATAACTCATAGAATACAAAAGATTTCTCAGTGCTTCAATCATTGATTACTAAACTCAAAACATAATCTCTTGCTAAACTGTACAATGGCCTCACCAAAATTGACATACAAAGTGCAACATGAAAAAGAGAAGAGCTCTGGGGTTGAGAATGGAAGGAAACCAGGATATAAATGCGGAGTTTCGTCATGTGGCAAGTAAGTGAATCCAGTTTGTCACAATCGCGCATGACACTACGAAAAAATCCCGTTACCCTTCTTAAAAGACCTTTTAAACGGGATAAGGAGTCATTTCGCCTGTTTTTTTTTCAGTTTTTTCTTAGCTGTTTGATGTAAGAAAGGACACAAACGATGTCAACGACAATGTTAACTCTTTTAATCCGAAAAGCTGCCACCTACGATAGAAACTGAAAAAAAAAAAAAAAAAAAAGGAAACAAAAAACCATAAGAAAGGACTGCTTAAGAGCTTTGAACTGAACTGGACACGTTTCTGTAAATTCGTCAGCAGACACAAAAGTCCTACATGTCAGTGACTAACATGTACTAAGGACAGTTTCTGTTAGCTAGTTTTCACTTAAAATGCATTTATTTTGTCAGTTAACAATAAGGAAAAGAGGCGTTTTACTTTATTAGAAAAACATAACCAAATGTATTCCTTTTTCAGATAAATGCATTTACTATCTTTACAAGACAACGAAAAGAGCGATTTTCTAAAAGAAAAAATGTGAGGTATTTTAAGAGCCGATTACATGAGGTGGGCTGGCTCGGTTTGCCGGGATCTCGGCACGTCTGTGAAACACACTAAAAATCAACTTCGCGATTACATGGAAAAATTTCCGCCCGGTTAGCTGGGATCCCGGCTAGCCGGGATGAAAATTTACCATGTAATCGCGATTGCTGGGCCAAAACTTTCTTGTCACTAAATTTCGCTTCAGAGCAAAATGGCTCGATATTTCTCTTACTATATAACACATAAAGGCTTATCAGACCATAAAATGATAATGAATATGATACGCCAAAATAATGGATTAGCGAAAATAAAAACACTTGATTCATGCTCATCGATGTAGCCATCTTTTGACACGACAGCTTCTAAATTTAGCCGCAGGCGGGCTGGCCCGCCTCATGTAATACCGGGCTAAACAGCCATCTCGACAGAAAGAGCCAGTCCTTCTACCGAGACAGCCCGGCTCATGTAATCGGCCCCTTAGTCTGTTTTCAGATAAATTACGTGCGGCTTTATTTTCAAGCAAACCTTCTAAAGGATAAAGACGATTTTTCAGTGGAAATCGAAGGAAATTTTTCTTTGTTGTTTCAATTAAGTTGCATCGGTGTTACAGTTGTCGTTACCAATTTTAAGGACACGACTGCTATGTTTGCCTTCAGAGTGTGAATGCAACTCTAATGTGCACGACAGGAGGACTTCAAATTTCTGTTTTGAGTTCATTTTCTTGATTTATTCTTTGCCTTTTTTCGGTTTAAATTCGGACTGTTTCAGCCAGTTTTCGGGTTTGACAGTTCAAACAGACTCTGCCTCTGTTGCAGTAAGAGATTAAAATTGTTGCCATCTGAACCTTTTAGAAACAATTCCTAAAAATACAAGAGTTCAAGAATGTTAGACCATTTGTCTGATTTATAAAATGAAATTGTTCGAAAGTAACGTTCTATTTGTTTCGATTAGGGAAATTAGTTCAGTATGTCTGTGTTGCACTGTATCAACAAGCGAAGACCAATTTACATGGTGCAATGTATTCTTGCATCGGTAATTTGCTGAATTGGAAAAAATTTTGACCCAGTGTTTGGAGTTCTTTAGACATGTTTCAAGACCGTGCAATCGTTTAGCTGCATGTATCAGTCGTACGCAAATTGTACCGTATAAATTTGTCACCTGCAAAGTTTGAACAAAGCGAAACAAAAATGCGAATAT
>Ga0126336_10000204_pt1 | contig 19614 bp, 13 predicted proteins | sample SidCmetagenome_FD_92530 | JGI IMG/M metagenome (GOLD analysis project Ga0126336, IMG submission 92530) | Coral microbial communities from El Islote,Puerto Morelos, Mexico - Siderastrea C C metagenome | ecosystem: Host-associated > Invertebrates > Cnidaria > Coral | place: El Islote,Puerto... | reverse complement strand
AAATTCTGCTCACTCAATTTGCTTTTGGGATCCAATCATCAGAAGCAATATTTAGTTTGGTTTCCATCCGGTGCTTTAGTGCTTTGAAATTTTCATTAGCCAAAATGGCTAGTGAAAGCGCACAACTTACTAGCCAAAACAGAATTTCTACTAGTCTGTGGACTAGTTGGCTACCTTTAGTCTCTAGCCCTGATAATCATCACTTTAAAAATCAACCAGACAGCCCCCTTAAAATAAAACAGAGAGTGTTGGTAACAATTATCTTTAAGTGCAGCTTTCGTACCTTCAGTTGTGCTGAGCAGTGTTCTCCCTAAGGATTCTGGGAAGACCAGGGGATATTCTGACTGTGATTTTCAATTGTGTGCAGGAAGCCTGGTGTGGCCTGAATACAAACTTAATAAAGACTTCTGAACTTACGACTTACTTTTACATGGTTTAGCAAGTTAACTGTTATTCTTGTGTTTTTCTGAGGCCCCCAAATCAATCGCTGTTGAGAGATCCGGTGTTGTTTTGGGTGACTGAACTTCTTCCCCTGCATTATCACTTTTCTGTCTCTTTTCCAGAGTAAAAAATGAACTTAATTTGCTTTGAACAGCTTTTTGTTTCTGTTTGTTGACTGCTGTGAGTTCGCCATTTTTGACATTCCTTCCATGAATGCGGGAATTTCGATTAGTATTCTGTGTAAGACACCTTGAAATGCCCTTGTGTTCCTGGGATGATTTAAAGATGGCGGCCGTTCAACTAAACGAATGCATCACAGGTTTGAACATATTCATGCATGGGTGAATCACTTTTCATAATCACATTAATTGTGAGGAAACTCAGTAAAAACACCAGGCAATGTCTCGTCAACTTAACTAAGTGGTTTCTTCTTTACTTATGAATAGGAATTCCCAGTTCCAGATCTCAAAATCAGCTTACATTGGGTTAAATCTTCGGTTTTAAGCCAGGCGGCAACGATTTTCCAGTGAATCAAGCTAGGCGGCCTGCCTGGCCTTAAATACCTTAAGGGAGAACACTGCTGAGTGAGTGTCTTTTTTCCTTGCTTATAGACCAGGACATCACAATGGCTTGGCCACCGTAAGTGGACATCAAGCACATCATCTAGATGATCCTTCTGTCAAGGGCATGGTTGCAATGTTTGCTCATCTTGTTAGGTCAATGTACAGATATTTAAATTCTCACCATTCAACAGTAAGTAAACACCATAAATTGTGTGAGTCAAACAAGTTACAATGTAACCCTGAAATTATTTTAAGCCTGGTTCTCATATGCCGCCAAACTACCTGCGACATAGCTGCCGGTACTGCCTGGGATACTGTTCCGATATGAGAACATACGCCAGTGGCAACAACAACCATCACAAGCCTTTACGCCGGTAAGCCTGCGAAGTTGACTTGAGTTCAACTTCGCAGGCATGTCAGCAGCAAAGACCTGCGATGGTTGTTGTTGTTGTCGGCGACGTATATTCTCATATGTCGGAACAGTATTCCAGGCAGTGCCAGCGGCTTTGTCGCAGGTAGTTCGGTGGCATTGAGAACCAGGCTTTAGGCCATCTTTGCACACAATCCATTCATCCATCCATCCATTTAATACTTAGAATTCTGTGGCAGAGATTTTGTAGTATGTCAAGCATTGTGCTTTTATTTGTTACTTTGTGTAGGGTAACAAGAAATTGCCTTCACTTTGTCCCAGTGGTATAGCTTCTCTCATGAATCGATGCCTGGCCTCAGATGTTAATAACAGACCAGCATTCCAAGAAATAGTTCAAGTCCTTGCCAAGGTATTGTTTGAAACAATTCACTCTACACCAGGTGTTGCCGGCAGGGTGGGAAGGGTGGGGAAGGGGGGGGGGGGTTGGAAGTGCAGGTAAAATGCAGGCATCCTGCTCTAACTAACCTTTTACAATAAATTATTTGGTAGAAAAACATGCTTCCAGAATGCCCAGTTTACAATTTTTGACTAAAAGGGTGGTTAGACACATTTCTAACCTTTCTTATTTTTGTGGTGTAGTTCAACTGATCACATTTCAAAAAATGCATACCGTAATTGTAAGTGGATTACTCTATGCAGTGTTATTGTTGTTACCAGTAGGTATTTGTTAATAAGATTGTTCTTATATTTACAATCTTCAACTTCTCTAGGAAAAACCAGTGACATTTTGCTTCACAATGGACAATTCAGCTGCTGAACCTTGTGAGCTATCTTATAAAAAGGGAGAAAAGATCTGGCTCATATCACAAGATGCATCAAGGTACTTTTTATGCATTTATTTATGTATTTGTTTATTTATTTTATTAATTTTTGTTCATTTATTTGTCATGTTTCCCCTGTACCTTAAATAGTAGTTTAATCTTTCAATTTAAAGTCGTTTTAACTTAACCACATTCTTTTCTAGTTACCATGGCATGTGGCTTGGTCAAAAAGAATGTGGCGATAAAAAGGATGGAGTTAAAAAGGGTGGAGATATAGGATTTTTTGAAAGTCAAAAAGTGGTCAAAGTTGAAGATGACGATAATCAAGGTACGTCATTCAGAAGGAAGCACGAAGTCGTGTTTTTACTTTCATTGTTGTAATTTTTTTTAAAAATCATTTAAAGCAGTCTGCAATACTCTGTTAAGAGTGAAGACTTACATACATACATACATACATACATACATACATACATAAACTTTATTGAAGTGTCAGGGTCTTTAGATATGGGTAGCTAATTGGGGACACTAGCAAATACAAATATAAAATATAAAATACTAATATTATATAAAATAGATATATAGGTAGGTAATTAGCAATTTAAATATGTTTTATAGGTCTAACTGGTAAATAAATAAATTCATAATGGTAATTGGACCGAGTGGAGTACAATTCAAGGAGTAATCAGGTGAGTAATTTTAAATCGGCTGAGCGTGCAGTGCGAGGACAATTTGAAATTACGAGCACGATTACCACTGAATTGTACGACGCAAAGTCCAGTTACTAATTAATCGTATCTATAACAAAATGCGAGATTAGAAAATCTACGTTCCCATAGGGGATATATATTTAGTTGTCAGTTTTGCAAGCAGTGGAGAAACAGCTATAAAAAAGAACCCGTTTCAGTGCACCTGATTGACGCGCGCGCAGCATAGTTGTCCGATTACAGCTATCCAGTTACAAAAGTTCAAATTGGACAGCTGTCATTGGACACCCACATGATCAAACTCCAATTACATATTAAACAGGCACGTGGAGAACCAATCACAATTGAGCATTTTGTTATAGATACGATCAAGTCTGTAATCATGCTTGTGGTTAACAAATCGGAATCCTCACTTACTCCACTCAGTCCGTCTAACATATATCTAGAAAAAGATAATGTAACTTGTTAAGAGGGGATGTCCACTAGTATCAAGCGAGTGGTGGCACATGATGAAAAATAAAATTCCCTCGTAAATTTTCCACGGATACCCTATGGTAATCTAAGAAATGTGGTGGAATTTTTTCCTTGAATTTTTTTTTTAAGCCCGAAAAAAACACGTTTAGGCATTTTAAGCATGGAAGTTTGCTTTTGAAGTGTGTGTGAAGTAATTGAGTCCTGTTTTAGATCTGTGAATTAATTTTCAAGGTCATGGTGAGCTGCTGAAGATCACTAAAATTCGCTTGCTCAAAATTCATAATTTGGCACAGTTTTTCAAGAGAAAGTTTCCCTCCCCGGTAAAACACCAAATCACTTGAGAATTCTTGAAAGACGAAATACCATTGAAGGTTTAAAAATTAGTTTCGGGCTTTATATCAGCGCCGAGTACAAACGCTCTCAAAATCCCGCTAATCACAACATTAATTAACCTGTCAATCAGTACAAACAATAGGCTCGTGCCTCCGACCGAATAGCCGGAAACTTGGCATTTTTTTCTTGTTTCCCTTGGCATTTGGATGACAAGTACAGGATAAAGGTCATGTCTAGCTCACCTTGAATAAGATTTTGTCTAAATGCCAGGTTTTGTCAAGTTTTAGGTGGATTGTCCAAGGGCCATCTTGACGCGTGGAATCGACCGTTATCTCCTGGTATCTCTAGATTGACTTTCAACTAATGAATGACGACTCTGCCATCACATCCACATCCCTTAACGAATGGCAAATGAACTTTTAAAATCTCTTAGTGTTAATTCCCTGAAGAAACTAAACAACCTTGCAGTGATCTCCACACTCATCTCAGAAAACGCACTGTTATTATGATCTGATTTGTCTGTCACGCAACGGGTCCTGGTCCGGTCATAGGATAGGTTTCGGTGATGGGATTGCAAAAACTTATGGGAAAAAAATCGAAAGATTAGGACGTCTGAAATAACTTAAGTTATGAAAGCAATTGTACAAGATAGAAGGCGATATAAATAGTGATGGCGTTTGTTTCAGCAACTCGACCAGAGTAACTGTTTTCATCCCAGATGCTGGACTACCTCAACGTAAAAACAAACCGCAGAGACAGCTGAATTTTTTCCATGATTCAAACTAAAGCATATCAAAGGTTAACAAAGAAAGCACCCATTTGCTTTTTACAAGGTCCCTGAAATTTTTAAGTTCACTTTTCTCTATAATCGTGAGTTGTCAATGCTTAACACTTGGCTACAACTGTGTTTGTTTACTCACAGTCTGTCCTTCTGTTTGGTGTCATGTTACACTGCCGAAGTTATGCCTGAAATATCTTTCGACTAGTAATATAGAGTGATGCTACATTTGATGGGACTATTCACCACACAATTCTGACCTGTGCAAAACAAGTTACAGTTTACGTAGTTGTACATTTTGTGACGCTCTGGTGAGAGGAAAAAAATTGTCACGTGTTCACTAGAAGCAGAAAGTATTAGCTTCCGAGTCTAAAAATAGCACACATTGGTTTTTTTTTTTATATCTTACTGCAGAGTTCCACTTTTTAAGACGCGAATATTCCATAGCGTGAATGCATTTTAGGATATTTTTCCCACAGCCTAATTAATTTCACAGTGAAGGATTTCAGTATTATTTGCAAGCCACCAGTGTTGCGTCGAAGAAGGGGCCTCGAGAACCTGCTATTTGCCAAAATAAAACACTTGTTGGAAATCAGGCATGTGAGAATTTCAGGTGCGACATTATTGGAAACTGGACAAAATGTCTTAAGTGCCGATCGGCTTTGAGTAAAAGTTCAAAATCTGATAATTTTCGTTTAAAAAAAAACAGAAAAAAAGGAAAACGACAGATTTAACACACAGTAGTTGTAGAGCGCTTACTCTATATTTCGCCATTGTAAAACGATAGGGTTCTGTGGAGTTCTCGCATTCAGGAGCCCTGTCACCAAGTACAATAGCCAATCAAACCATAATCGCCCTTGGCTGCGAATAAAGGTCACGTATTCTTTTCAGAAACTAGTTGCAGGCATTTACGCCTCTTACAAGCAATATGAACGAGTAGTTGCTGTTCCCTTTACAAGCACTGGGAAGGTCGATGGTGTGAGCACACTCTCGAGTATACAGTGGCGTGGGACCTATAAACCTAATACATGCTCTGAAATCTTAGGCCCTGTCATCAGATGGTCTAATTTTCATAGCAGTGCTCTAAGCAAAGCCGAGCTCGTTCTCCTCGACCGTGAAAAGACGGAGAAATATCACACAACCAACTGTCACCTGACAAACAAGGGGGTTAGTTTCTAGAGAAACTGTGGTGCTGCATCGGTGGGGAAGCGAAACATGAAACTTTGGATTTATCACCTAAGTTGATAAGGTAAATTGAGCCACTGTGAAGAGATTGAAAGCTGACGGTTGGAGCATTAGCCATGCATAACAAGGATGGTTCTCCACCTTCATCACCTGCACTGCTCAAAAGATCAGGCGGAAAGCGACAAAGAGCCCTGAACATTAGGACTCCTTGTCATGAAGATTTTCAACATGAGTTGAGTTTCAAATTCAACTTTATTTTGAGTTTCATGTATAAATGTGTAATCTGCTAGGTTTGCCATAAAATGGTTTCATAAGCTTGTAAAGAAAGAAAAGAACGGTTCCGCACCCCTGGTTTGTACTTGAGTAAACTCAACATACATTTTTACTTTCTTACTCCTGTCTTGACCAATTTTTGAAGACCAATACATGGAGACCTAATAACAATTTCTTTTCAAAGCCCTAGTAACAGGCAAGGCCGGCCGTTGGCAAGGCTTCACTGTGTCTAATGATAATGATAAATAAATAATCGGTCCTTGGGTCCACAGGTTTTCAAAGTTCTCATTACTTTGTTGTCGTTTTTTGTTTGTTTGTTTTTTGCTTGCTTGTTTTGTTGTTGGTGTTGTTTCCTGTGCATTTCCCCCTCCAAATCACTTTTCCCAAGGTCAAACCTGACGTCAGGTAAAATCAAGTGCGTGACATTTTGTTGCGTGACTCAAACTAAACAGGCCTTGAGCTTTCGGCAAGAAATAAATTTATTATGGTTTCGAAATATTGCAACGAATACAGAAAAGACGTCTTATAGGAGAAAACTGTTTTGAAGTTCAAATAAGGCAAAATCATTTGATTTTTGAAGGTTCTTGATTTTAACAAAAGGAGGCGGGATGGTAATAAGTCATTTGGGTTGATTACCAATACACGATGCTTCAGTGATGTTGTTGACCCCGGGACGTCAAGATGGTTATTATGAAAGAGTACGCACAGAACCTGATATTTAGACAATACCATATTCAGGTGAGCTAGACATCACCTTTCCGCTGTGGATTACAACCGAATACCAAACAAAATAGAGGAAGTGTCCACATTTTCGGTTATTTGGTCGGAGGTATGTGCCAATTGTTGACGTGTTAATGTTGTAATTATCGGGATTTTGAGAGCGTTTGCACTCGGCGCTGATAAAAAGCCCAAACCTAATTTTTAAACCTGGTTCAAGAACGACATTTCCTCTTCCAAGAATTCTGAATTTCAAGTGATTCTGTGTTTTACCGGGGAGGGAAACTTTCTCTTGAAAAAATGCGCCAAATTGAGAATTCTGAGCAAGCAAATTTCAGTGGTTTTCAGCAGCCTGCCATGACCTTGAAAATTAATCCACAAAAGTATAATTTGACTCAAATTACTTGTAAACTCTTCAACAGCAATTTTCTAAGCTCAAAACAGGATTTTTCCATAACGCGAATTAAACAGAGCGAAGTTTACAAGAAGGTATGATTCGCCTTTATTCGGGGTGTTTGTGGAGACACGTAGTGCACTAATGGTTTTAATTTTTTTGGAGGTTTAAAAATATTTTCTCAACAAAAATGCCACCATGCTTCTAGAACTACCATACGGTATCTCTGGGCAAAAAATGGAGAATTTTGATTTTTCATCATGTGCCACATATTTTTGATTTCGTTCGGTCTTAGTGGACATTGCCTCTTAAGGAAGTAGATCGAAGGAGATAAAAAGATACAAGATAATTTATTAAATAACTAGATAAAATTTTTAATAGTTGATCAATTCAAAAAGCAAAGGATGATTCGAAGTCACATTTTAAAATTTATCAGTAAAGCTCAGTTTGTAATTTCGCTTCATTCTTACTTTCATATTAGCTTTTCATAATTCCTGTATTTAGCACAATACCCCACAGGCATTGCTAGTAATGCCTTGCAATGTAATCTTCTTGTGTATACCATCCGAAAGGTAAAACACTATCATATCACAAGCCCATTTACCAGCAACTGGTTACACTTTCAACTCTGGTTAATATTGTAAGCTTCTCTTACAGTTCCTCTGGAAATTAGAGCTCGTGGACGTGACGCAGAATTGGCTTACAGAGATGCTCTCCTTGAAGGGAAAGTAAAAGTTTGCCGTGCTCGACTTCTGATAATTGGCCAGGACAGGGCAGGAAAAACAAGTCTGAAGAAGTCCCTGCTTGGTCTTCCCTTCAATCCTGAGGAACCAAGCACAGAAGTTGTGGAAGTGAATCCATCGAAATTTGATTTCAGTGTTGAGCAAGTTGCAGAGTGGAAAGCTGTTGATGATGGTGATGAGCAGGTGAGACCAGAGTATCGCAGTATTGCTAGACTGATGGCAGAAAACATGCAGAAGAAGAAGACTGAAGAAGACCAAACACTACCAGAGGAAGAAAAGTCAGTACATGATGAAGAAGTGGCCACTGAACCAACACAGGTATGCTGACATTTTATTTTTAGCCCTTAGTTCCAGCTGTGGTCACTGTATTGTGCCGTGCCGTGTCGTGTCGTATCCTGGGACAAAAAACTTTATCCCACATTGTCTCTGTCTACCCATGCGTGTAAATGGGTACCGAAAATCCTAATAAGTTGCTGGGGGTGAACCTGCTATGGATTAGCATCCCATCCTGGGGGAGTAGTAATTTTCATATTCACTTTACGCTACAGAGCCTGCAGAAATGGTTACTAAACATTGGCCTTGATTAACCACTCGGCTCATTCGATCCAGGGCACTGTGCCAGGAGACATTTCTACCTTTATCTTTTGACAAAATTGTGATGATAATACCACAAACACACTGGACAGTAGTAGTAACCAGTAAAAGTAAAACTAACCACAAGTAAAAGTAAAAGTAGCCACATTACAAACAACTATTACAGCAAGCTTTATCTGAATGTTCTCTTTAAGACATGATGACGACCTTTGCAGTGAAGTTATCAACTTAAGAAGCAATTGAAAAAAAAGTTCCCTCAAAGTTCCCATTCAAGCCTGAATTTTTCCAGTTCTTCTTTTTCACTGCAACCGTCGTCATGATGTCTTATTGTAATCTGTAGTTCATAAATGTATAGGGGATATTACACAACAATGTTTGTTGTTTTTACCACTCAAAAATAAAATTCTTATCTTCAAGCTGCTGTGTAATTTTCGTTTTATTATATAGACAAGAGCATTTTTGCAGAAACAACAGTGTAAACACGGGAAATGACATCATTGATATCCTCAGTAGTGAGGATATGGAAAATACGCCACTTGATTCCCGGATGTAGTTTCATATGAACTTTACAAGTGGTCTATTTTCCATCAAAACACTCTTGTCTACATATAAACTATTAATATTATTTCATATATTCACATTCACACTGCTCCCTTTTAGCTGAGTGATGTGCCTCAGCCTCCCATTGACAGATCTTCAACATCCAGAACAGTGGAAGCCTCAAGTACCTTCTCCGAAGACTTGGTTGATGGTTTTCAGGAGCAACCCAGGAAGGAGCCAAACATCACAGTACCAAAGGAGCTGACTCCCCTTGTTACAGAGTGCTTAAGAAACCAAGATACTTCAAGTGATGAGAGTAACACCAGTGAGACAGTTATTGACATCTGGGACTTTGCTGGCCAGCATCTTTACTATGCTACACATCCTTTATTCTTCTCACATAGAGCAGTCTACCTGCTTGTTCATGACATGAGCAGAAACTTGTACAATCTGGCAGAGCCGTCATTTAAGCTTGGAGGACACTCAGTGCCGTTGAAGAATACTTCCAATGAGACAAATCTGGATGTGATTTTGTCTTGGTTGGTTTCTCTTCATAGTATTCGTCAACCCACAATGGATCAGAACTTTGTGGAAACTTGTAAGTCAAAGCTACGTTGCCTGCCTCCTCCTGTTCTTGTGGTAGGGACCCATGCTGATCAGGTTTCGTCCCGTCAAATGGAAGAGGTAGAGTCTCAGATCATATCAAGTTTGAAAGGTAAAACCTACCAAGAGCATGTGTTAGGTTTTTACAAAGTGGACAACACACAGTCTTCAGACTCGCCTGGCATCAAAGCTATACAGGCAAGAGTACAAGAAATCTTGTCTTCCGGGTTGAACTCAACTAGTGACTTTCCTGTGAAATGGTTTAAATTTGAGAAAACTCTGAAGAATTTAGCAGATGAAAAGTTGTATTTGACCCTGGATGAAATTCGTGATTTGGCGCGACGAGAGTGCTTCATTGAGGATGACAAGCAGCTTGAAACAATGTTGAATTACTATCATGACCTTGGCCTGATTGTTCGATTCAAGGACACGGTTGTTCTCGATAGTCAATGGCTAATAAATATCTTCAAAAAGCTCATCACCATCTGCCCTTATCGAGAACAGGTTTGTTATTGTATTGTTGTAATTCACATTAAGTGGTTCGTTAGTGGAATTTGAACTTGAACAGAGAGTTAATGGGTAAATGAGAAATGTAGGGAGACTGAGGAAAATAACATTGGTTGAATTGAGAATTTCCGGTTTTTGTAAGCGTCTGTGGTTTGGAACATGGGGGGTGGAAGATTGGTCCCCATGCCCAACCTTACTACCTTGACAAGCATGGGCCATCCTGCGAGTGAACGTTTTTGAGTGAAATTAATTTATAATTGCCATAATACTACAGAGACTGGATTGTAGTAAAAACTGACGCCCATACAAATGATTCCGAAGTCAGTAATCCAGTAAACTTTCTTGTGTTCCTTCTGTTTTTATTATCAGGATCCTGTTGACCGTAAGCTGTGGGAGGAGCTTGAAAACACTGGCGTTCTGAACATGCAGCTAATCAACAAAGTGTTTGAAAATAATTTGCGTGGTGGTGGAAGCAAATCATTACAGCAAAGTGTTCTTGACATGATGGAGACGTACGGCTTCCTTGCAAAGTTTTATCCACACAAGGAATCAGGTGTGCAACCAAGTGATTCCTGCAGCATTGATATCAAGTACTTTGTTCCAGCACAACTGTGCATGTCATTGGGTGACCTGTGGGCACTCGCACCGCAGGACAGTGACCCATGTCCACTGGTGTTTGCATTCTGTGATGGGTTTGTTCCTCATGGCTTGTTCCCACAGCTTGTTTCTCGCCTAATTGCTCGATGCCGTGAGCTGGAGTGCATCAAAGTTCCCAAACTGTACTGCAATGGTGTTCACTTCTTTGTAGGGAAGAGAAGTGAATTTGATCTTGTTCTTCTTTGTAGCAAGCGGTACATTAGGCTGGTATTGAAGTACTATGGAACAGCTCCAAGCAACACCCAACAAGTGACTGAAAACTCTCTGCCGGTTAAAGTGAGATCTTTAATTGAAGAAGAACTGGAAAGCTTGTGCAAGCAGTGGCATTGGCTTGGTAATGTGCGATACGAAGTCTGTGTTGCTTGCTTGGCATGTCAGCATTCAAGTGTCAAATGTCAGCGTCATAAATCAGCTTCCTGTACAGATCACGACTGTCTGCACTTGTTACCAGTCTCCTGTGTTGAGCCCAACACACTGATGACATGCCCTGAACAGATTGGAGACCATTCCAGGTTCACCGTGTCTGGTCTGCATATGTGGTATGCCAGCAATACATCTGAGGTAACTATGCTAGTCCGAGTTATGGTAGTCTGTAAAAAGGGCTTGATGGTGACTGACATACAGCTATTTCAATTAACGTTGTCAGATGAAAGCTGAAGCCTACGCGACAAGACCGTAGGGTAATATGGGATTTTTGTGCCTAAGTTCACCAAAGTCAGCAGTACCTTGCGTGCCATACAATAGCAAAGTATATGGAAGGGTTTTTAAAGCATAAAAATTAAACAAAAACCTGAAAGAGTTATTTTCAGATGGAGTTTTCGTTTGAAACGTAATTTTCAATCCCACTCGTCTTTTTGTTTACTGGGTTAAAACGGGATGCAAATTTAAACTATGTGTGTACGCGTGGAGCACGTGCAGGGTATGTAAAATAGAAGTAGGAAAAACAACATCAAGAAAAATATGGAACATGAATTTTTGGACTTCATGACAAAAACTAACAACTGAAATTGGAAATTGGATTGCCGCTGACAATAATCGGATGGTGCCTATTTATTACTTCATACTAAGAAATTCAAAGTTCTCGACCAACTTCTGACAACTGTTAAACAAAGTCTGATTTGCAACTACCCAAACTACCCTTTGGTCTTGTCGCGTGAGCTTGAGTTGATCCGACAACCTTAATTGAAATACGCCCCTGAGCTGTATGCTATCTCAAAGAGAATTACAAAATCTTTCCAAGTCAGGATTCTTTAGTGTTGTTGACTTGGGACCGGATTTATAGAGCCCTGTTTAAGTTAAAATATATCCTAAGATTTGTTCAAATATAAAACCTATTGTTAATTTAGGGGCATTATAGCCCACCGATTAATTTTCTCGCGCGCCCATTGGACGAAACACATCACGTGGTACAAAATCAGACGGTAGGTATCAGGCAACACCCGTCGTCTGTTTTGATATCCGTCGTCCGACTTTATTGATGAGAGAAAAACAAGAAAGGAAGTCCCCTTTTCAGGTTTTGACTTTTGAGATCTAATCACAGTGTAATAAAATCGAGTAAACTAACCAGCTGGGATTTGTTTAGCTGCAAATGTGTTGTGTTCCTCACTGAATGTTTTGTCTTTACTGCAATAAAGCGTGCGCGTTGTAGAAATTAATCGGAAGGTTATAAAATTAAATTAAATTAAATAAATAAATAAATAAGTGGCAGATTCCTGTAAAAATTCGCTTTCCAAATTTCCATCAAATAGTCAACTACAGAGCAAAACAGAAAAGTAGGTTGAGAATGAAGTGCAGGATTGGAAATGGATTGCAGTTCATCAATTTTGTGACAGGCAGTTTGCAAATCAAAACACTTGCCATTTTGGTGGAACTTTGAGATTTTTTAGCTGTTATGCACTTTTATCACACTTGAACTGTCCTGCGTAGGATTTTATTTATTTTGCAATTTAATAATGTAGACGTAGATGTATTTTAACTCTCTAATTTATTTTATTTGCTTTCGTCACTTTGTGGATTTTTTCTTCATTTTTCAAGACAATACGATATATCAGCCTGAGTAAGGTCTCTTCAATCTCAAACTCCTGCTCCTTTTCACTAGGCAAAACCTCCAGAAAACGGCCGCAAACTAGCAAGGATATCAGACATCAATATTCTAAATCTGGCCAGTGAAATAACCTGCCGCAAATGGAAGATGATTGGACGGCTCCTGGGTCTTGAAGACTCCTTGCTGGATCAAATCGAGATAAACAAGTCAGGCGATGTGTTGGAGCAATGCTACGAGATGCTGAATGCTTGGAAGAGGAGTCAAGCGTCAGATGCAACCTGCGAACAGCTTGTAGCGGCCTTGTGTCACAAACTTGTCATGAAAAATGACCTGGTTCAAAGTTTTTGCTACTTGGAAACAGCATAGGCATTAAAAATAATCATGAAAGAAACGGGTCCAGTATCAAAGAATGTACGCTAGTAAAAGATACTCAGAGCTTAGCTGAACTTTTTGTAGGCACGATAAAGCGAAACAAAAAATTACTGCCCGGTTTCGGTCAACTGCTTGGGCCTACCACTGCGCGATTGTCGTTTCATGGTTCGTACAGGTTCTGGAGATCCTGGAAAGTCTTCTTGTGCTATTTTCCGGACTGGAAAAATGGGCGATTATATTGTAGATCCCGGAAAGTTTTAACATTCTGTAAATACGTGTATACTATTGAATTGATTATTATAATTATTATGATTATGTTTAGATTTATGCACTGTGCGTAAAAACATGAAGCCTTGCAACGTCTTGGAAAATTGTTTGAGAGAAAGGAACGAACCCTCCTTTTACAATTTTAGAAAGAAAATATGACTGTTAAACATTACTTTTACTGGTTTCAAGAATATTGTAAATGAATAGCAAGCGGTTACCCAAGGTGGCTAAGGCAAGTTGGCAATCAAGGCATGCCAACGTACTAACATGCGATAGTTTTACAAAATGGAAATATAAGCTTATTATTGTTAACGAAGTTGCAATAACACAGTGCGCAGACGAGGACAGTCAAACTTTTTCAATCCGGTTTTAATCGACGGGACAAGTCGCGGGCAGCAAATTGTGGTCCTCGCGATTCGTACCATTTTAGGTTAAAAGCTTTTGGGTGTCTGACGTCATAATGAAAAAAGTCCATTAACATTCCTTAGTGGAAGGTTTATCGTATTGTAAAAGTATAGCTGTGCAGGATTATTTATGTTATTATTAGAATTAATGAGGAATTTACTTTAACCGTAATGTATTTACACTGTATGTAGAGAAGAACGAAAAAAATGCTTGTATACTAGTCTGTTACAGAGTTTACTCCTTTTAAGTCATTTCTAAGTAAATTAAAGTTTACACCCCAAATCCACAATCCCCTAACAGAAACTTTGTGTCGATATGTGTTGGTCGCTTGCATAAATTATGAAGTGGATACCTGTTCCTATAGAAATAAAAGAGACAAAAATAATGAAAGCGTAGCGCCTTTTATCGCCCTTGATGCAAGTGAACACATCGGCCATACGAGGTGCAGAAGTATATCTTGAGACACATCAGAGTAAAAATCACAGCACCGATATCACTTTTTGCACCTGTTTTGGGACTTTCCCTCCCCCACGCTAATGGGTTTTAATTTGCCCGAAAAAGTAGAAACTTAGTTTCGTCCACTCAAGCGTTGTCGTATCATTTTCACCTGTCCATACTTACGCTTTTTTGTCTAAAACGGATTTCTTTTAATGAGTTTCGCCTGTTGTCCACACCGAATAACAATCATCATTTTCTATGTATGATTGGTTGAATAAAAACCTGAAAGAAATAGCCTGTAAACAAGCTACTTTGCGAGGAAAAGGGACAAGAAAAATTGGCCAGCAGAGGCGAGCCGAGGGTTGAGCGGGGAAGGAAACAGGACCCCACCCCAAGCTTGGTACCGCTTGCTCTACTGCCTGATTTTTCTCTCGCTCTAGCACCCTCTATGGAGTAGCCTCCCACGCAGTCGTTTTTAGGGGAGTCTTGTTACCCTACGACTTCCCTAAAAACGACTGCGTAGTAGGTTATCTAATAGGCTAAGTGGAAATGGTGTCAGCGTCTTGAACGTCGCGGCTTTCACCCGAGCACACACTGCTGCTTTTTCACCCATCCACATAACGGTACCTTTTCAAAGGTCGCATTTTCGAAACCGTTTGCATCAGCATTTTCGATCGTTTTAGTGTCACAAAAAAATTATAATATGAATTTCTAGCCTAAATGCAAACGGAAAACTAGAGTCACGTGTTGAAGACTGCAGGGTATCGCTTAGACAATCCCTCGGATATCCCTCAATTTTATTGAAGGGTGTAGTGTCATGTGGTGGGTCTTGACGATGGGAGCACCGGCGAATACCGGGCCTAAGGAACGACTGCTCTGGCGTAGCGTTTCTGTGATAGGGATTGTGGGTAGGAACAATCTCATTCAATCTTCTTCCCGTCCGCTGGAACGACGGCGGGAAAAACAGAAACTCGTTCCCAGATGTTTTTTGTTCTTCCCGAGCAGAGAGACCCTTGGAAGGAGTTCAAAAAAAGAGGCCGAAACAGGTGAGAATGGGTCTCGAGCCATCTTTGGTAGTGCATCCGAGTTGCAACCTACCACTATCTCACTACAGATCGCTTATTGCTGGAATACCTTCAGTTGAAGCTCCCATAAGCGCACACCCGAAATGTGGGGGAATGGTCACATTAGAACGTGATGGTTACAACATTCAAGGTCTCCAAAATTGGTATACTAAATAAGTGGTAATTGTTTATTGGTCAGTCAATCTACCTGATGCGTGACAGTGTTGCGAAGGTTTGAATAGTCTACAAAATTTTGAATAAAGTTGAATAATTCAAAATTGCTAAGAATTGAGAAATCATTGCCAAATCCGAATTTTCATGGAGCCTTTTCGACTTAAAAGGGTTGTGTCACCAATTTTTAGTATTAATTTAAGAAGCCGACATGTTTGTATTGATGGGAACCGAAAATAATGGTCCAGTTTTGTTTAAACCTACTCTACTGGTGCACTAAAACTGTAGATAGGTGCCGTTGGGTATGGATGGTCAGGATGGAAACAGATTCTAACTTGAAAAAAATTGGGCCGCTTTTTTTCAAGTTTGCCCTCATGTCCAGCAAAAACGATTATAAACTATGTTTTGTTCTCCTTTCTAGAATTCACTTTATACGCTTCCCCTTGGAGTTCTAAGACCATTTTGTGTATAAGAAAATGCTCTTAGGTTTGATTTAAGCAGAATTTTGACCCCAAGACATAAAATACCCATGACATAGCCCCTTTGAATTGGGAATCAAATCCTTAATTCCTCTTAACAATTTGCATTCATTTAAAATTTCAATTTTAAGACTTCGTTCAAATCGTTGAATTGCTGGCCACGTGACGTAAATTGACTGCAACCACTGACTCATCCCCAGTCGTCTTCATAACATGTGCCGGGAAAGACCTCACACTCCTGTGCCGCATGTGTTATGAAGACGACTGGGGACGAGACAGCTGCAACCAGGCAAAATGTGATCCAACAGGGAGTTTGATTGTACTGTGTTATATTGTAGACATCTATCCGAGAAGTTTGCCCTTGACTTCCTTCACCCACTTTTTCCCGTTCCGACTTTCCCTCACCCCACTATCTGCCCCGGGGTCTCCGAGGATGGTAGACATCATGATATCTGGTAGAACAGTTGTAGTTCTAATGGTGTAGCTCTCACAAGTCTCCTAAACTCGGGTTAGAGCTTACTTACCAGAAATTCTGTATATAGGGCTTAACATCTGAGGGGACAAGAATTTCAATCCACTCTATGAATGGGTTTTAATGTATTTATTATAAACACAAACTGTAACGTGGGTTACTGAAATTTATTTAGTCAGATCCATTACAAGAGACATTTTTTCTCTGTACAGCATTTCACCCTACTCATTACACAGTGATTCACACCTGGTACACAAATAGGAACAAAAATCTGCAAAAGAGCTTTAAAATTGGAATTTAGCACATTCAGTGTCCTATCCATGAAAATCACTAAGATATTACACATCACTCAGTAATTCAGCTGCTGCAAACATGTCAGTCCACTAATTTATTCATCCTTGAAGCGGAAGCTGATGTATAACTCCTTGAACTTGTCAAATCCAGCGAGCACACCAGCGCCCGCCATACCACGGAGGATGTTCGCTCCAGCTCCCTTCATCAGTGACATAAAACCTTCATTCTTAACGATCTGGACAGTACAATCGATGGAGCCCTTGTACTTGACAGCCTCTCCTGATGTCATCATCATACGCCTACGGATAGTGTCGATGGGATAGGAGGCCAAACCAGCGGAGACAGTTACACCATAGCCGAGGATGAAGGAGATGATGAGACCAGCATCCTCACCCAAGAGGATGGGCTTCAGGGTATCATAAAGGCCAAAGTAGAAGCCTCGGTACACAATGATACCCACACAAGAGATAACAAAACCTCTGTAGAGACCGGGGATACCATCTGACTTGATAGTCTTGCGGTAAACATCAACAATACCATTGAACTGCCTCTCGCCACCTTTTGAACCTGCCTTGGCATCATTGGCCAACCTTGTTCGGCAGTAATCCAGAGAGTACACAAACATCAGTGACATGGCTCCAGCAGCACCACCAGATCCAATATTCTTGCTGAACTTGACACCATAAGTGTCAGTTTTCTTGGGTTTAAAAAGTGCCTTTACTTGATCCTTGAAAGCAAAGTTCAAGGCTTGCGTTGGGAAGTAACGGATGCAGTTTGCAAGGTTACCTGAAAGACAATGACAAAATACACCATTTAATAACAGTGAAAATTACTATTTTAAATAAATAGAAGACCTACAACAGTAGATAGTGTACTACTCAAGAGCAAGTTTTTAATATCACCCTCTTCACAAATCACTTTGTGGGACAAATCTCATTTCATGAGACATGAATCAACAGATCTCCCAATGGGATTCTCTTCTTGCAAGATTTCAACAGCATTGTTTGGGGTACAAGGATTATAACAATGCAAATAGCACTTCAAAGTTTTATTAAAAGATAGGTACATTTTTGCAGTGTTCATGGGGACAAAGACTTGGGGAATGACACGCCTATCAAGAAAAAAACAGGCAACACTGTAGAAAGTTGACAATGGAACCCAAACAGACTGCTTGCAGGACGTCATTGTTGGCATAGGAATACCTGAGCATATAAACAAATGTTTTTATAAGAGTCTGTGGTAGTGCTGTGATTAACTGGAATTAGCATGGAAGGCTATGTCCACACAACACCACAAAGCTCTCATGCCAGCACGAGCACCTCAACGGATAGTCCTTTTGATCACACATAAACTGCAGGTTTTGCCGTGATTTTTGTGCCAGAGCAATACTGCACTGCTCCAGTCTTGAAAGTGATCATCATGTATTCAGATAAGTTTCATGCCACTCCTTGTGGTAACGTGAACAGGGAACTGATCCGAAGAGGAAGCCAACAACCTGGATTGAGATTTTAAGCCTACTGAAAAGATGGCAGCCACATGTTCCAATGCCGGGCCATTTCTATTCACACCAAGTTGGAGAATTTTTTTGTCGGCACAATAAACTATCTGGTATAGTGCAGACATAGCCTCAGACTCTTGATCTGAAAGTCAATGGTTCATTCAAGCCTGATTTGCTGCTGTTGTTTCTGCTGGGTGTTTATATTGGGCAAGTACAATAAATGTGTTTAAGATAATTTGTTCTCCTTACTCACCTCTCCAGAAAGACAAAAATCCTTCTGTTCTGTACGTCCTCATTGTACAGTCAATAACTCCCTTATATGGAGTATCCAGACGACCTGCCTTCAACATCTCATCTTGATTTTGAACAAGAAGCTTCACTCGCTCAATCGGGGCAGCAGCAGTTTTGGAGATGATAGCGGCAGCACCACTAAGGGCAAAATTTTCTACAAAATGTAGCTTCTTCTCACTGGTAGCTACCTTTGCCTTTGCCATCTGAAGAGATTAAGTGAAATGTGGTTAAATCTCTAGAAACAAATTATTCTAAAAATCTTAACTTATAAAGCTTTGTTTCCATCATATAAATTATCCTTGGTTCTAGTAACAGGCATCCTAAGCCCAAAGAACAGTTAGCAAAACCCTAAAACTCAAATGCTTTAAACCAAACACAATTCTTGTAAACTGAACTTACAGTATCACATAAAATAAGAACTTGTCAAGGACATTTAAATCAAACTACCTCAAAATATTCGCTCAAGAAGGGTGCACAGGAAACAAAGTTTGGCAGTTTTCAAGTCATGGAGTACAACTAGGAAGAACCAGATTTGACCAGTCTATCAAATTCTTGCAATTAGCTGTATAATTCTCTATCACTAGTGAACTTGCAATGAACAAACTATATTTTGCAAGAGAACTGAGAAAAATCACTTGACAAAGGGCAGGCTTATTTTCAGTGAGCAATTCATGTCATGTGAACTAAATGCAGCATGTTAAAACGTGACGGTATCCGGTCACTTCGTCCCATGGTCACTTTGCTCCAAGTCAGATCGCTCCACATAATAGTCAGATTGCTCCACAAAATAGTCAGATCGCTCCACAAAATAGTTAGATCGCTCCATGTTATAAGTTAATGTTATAAGTCCATGCTTACCTGTTAACTGTTCTGTTGCGCGTGATCGAATACAGACTGCGTAATAGTCCACATATTTCCGTCAAATGTAATAACAATTTGTGAAGTCTTTGAAGGAATAAAAGTTTGATTCAATGACGGGAGACTCGAGAATCCATGCTTTTTCTTTGAAAACACACAAGGACACAAGGCTATGCGTTTATTATACCTAAACCTTGTTTGGTCGTGTTTCAATTAAAGAGTCTTTAAAACGCAGTTGCAGTTTTAAAAGAGTTGGAGTTTTTT
>Ga0126336_10000203_pt1 | contig 19634 bp, 10 predicted proteins | sample SidCmetagenome_FD_92530 | JGI IMG/M metagenome (GOLD analysis project Ga0126336, IMG submission 92530) | Coral microbial communities from El Islote,Puerto Morelos, Mexico - Siderastrea C C metagenome | ecosystem: Host-associated > Invertebrates > Cnidaria > Coral | place: El Islote,Puerto... | reverse complement strand
TTATTTTTTTGTGTTTCTTAATTTAATGACATAAAAGTCTGTGATATCATCAATGATAACATTTTATACGATTTTAACCCGTGGGAGGCTTAAAAAAACTATAAGGGTGAAAGCAATCTAATGCACTTGTCATGTCATCCTTAGGGGAATACTTCATTGGCTTAGGTGACTACCACACCGAGGGAGTGTATAAGTGGATTGACGGAGGCCTGGCTTCTTACACCAACTGGGGGCCAAGCGAACCACAAGCTGGTTCTCACATCAACTGTGCTGTAATATCAATCACTGGTGGTTCAAGTAGCGGGAAGTGGATCTCGAAGGACTGTACTAACAGCTACTTGCGATTTATCTGTGAGTGCCCAGGCGCTTGTAATGGTTAGACGGGGTGTCTGCATCGAGGGCGCTTTTCGCATGAATGTGGTGTAATAGCCAAGGTAACCACCCCCGGGGGGGGGCACTTAGGTATATTAGTGACGGGGAAGTGCAAAGGCCTTTTTGGTTTGAAAATAGAGATCCAGGCCTTTTTGGGTAGTAAGATTTTAATAAGATTTTGTATACGGTTGATAAAAAGCGTGCATTCCATCAAGGTTTTCAATTTCATTTGAATCAGTTTCATTTGCTGAACTAACTTAAGAGAGATGGTTGGAAGCATAAACTGCCTCAGACTTTCTTTTAGTTTTTAATGCGGGTAAAAGGACTTTATAAAAAAATAGGTAAAGTTGTGTACCGTTGGACTTTTTGCGGGTCGCGTTTTAGCCTAATTGGACTTTTTCTGAGATATAATTTGGCCTGAATGGCACCTTCCCGTCGCCAAAATAATTGAGTACCCCCCCTAGCGCCCTGGTGTAACTATTCAAGCCAAATCAATGATCCACTAGGATGCCAACCCCCCCTAAGGTTTTTCTTCAATTTTTCTAAGACGATTTTTTGTCAGCACCTGCCGTTTTCAGTAGTTGTAAGCATATCCCTTAGACACATTTTGACGCAAGTTTGGTGAGAATCCGTTGCTATGGTTACAATATATGACGTCATAAGTAGCAGGTGGTCAAGCCATTTTTCGGTAAAGCTGTGGTTTTTCGCCTTTTTAGGTGAAAAAAGCACAAGTTGTACACGAAAAGCAGCAAAGTGTTAAATTATTGTTAAATTATTATTGTTAGCATTAACAATTTCTAGTTTTCGCCGTTTATTCATAATTGCTAATTTTTGGTAAAATCCAAGATGGTGGCCAATATGGCCGCCATCTTGGATGACGTCATAGGCCCCCAACAGCGCCCCAACCCATAATATATACCCCATCTTGTAGAGCACATCAAAGGCTTTCTACCAAAGGCAAAATTTCTCCAAAATATTGAAACACAGCAATTCCAACTTCCCAAGTGGTTTATTAAACCAATAAACCATAGGAATGTCCGGTATACTGCTTTTATATAATAACTACATTTCCATGTGGTTTACTGGTATAAACAATCAATGGGTATTGACCAATCACAGTGCGCACATTATCTTCAGTTACTGGATAACAGCTGATAGCCTGTTAATAGGGAGCCAATCAGAGCTCCGCCTTGCTTATATCCAGGAATTGTATGTAATTTTTTAACAATCTACGTAATGGAAGCAAAAATTGTCCACGAATGCAAGCTTTTTACTACGATAATTTTTAATTTACTGACCACTGAAAATAAATTAACTTTTTGATAAGCTACACAGGATGCTTAAAATTCAACATATTCTAATTCGAACACTAAATACATAAAAGATTATTAATTTCAATTAAGTTTACGTGCGCAATTTAAATGAATTAGTAAAGCGCTACCCCTTTGATGCTCGCAAGATGTGATATATTTCCTGGGATTGGCTTGGTATCTTTGCACACCAAGTTACGTCGTAGATCACGGTAATACTAGTTTGAGATCATTTTTTGTAACAATAAACAACACTAAGAATAACTATTGTTGTTAACAATAAAAACTACTTAGAACAGCCTACAGTGTCATGTTTTGCTCGGTTTAACCTATAAAAGCCCTTTAAATTGGTGTTTTTAGCGAACCGAAGAGCCTGGTGCTCGTAATGTAATATACAGTTATTCCATTAAAAAATATTGTCGTACATGTATGCATAGTTACTCGAGGGACTGGTTATGAAACCTTGCAAGTTTCAAAGGCCATAACAAAGGTGCTGCAATTTATGTTGAAAGTTCTACGAAAGTGCACAATCTTTTGTTTTACAATCACACACTATGGCTGAATAACTTAACAGTGACATTTTTATTGGTTCGTTGCTCATGCAAAATTCAAAACCTATTGTTGTTTGCGCACCGTCAAGGCTAAAAACGGTAACAAAAACATAAAACAAAGGACTTTGCTGAGCTTCATAACCAGATTCTTTTATTAACTATGATGTATGTGTTCATAGCTAACGAAGCACGTAACACCGCCACGCGCGCCGCGCGGTGCGAGAAACTACCGGAAGTTTGAACGAAAAAATAATTAATTTTCACTGCACATAGTTCAGTCGTGCAAGTGCGGAACTCTCTTGTTTTTTGGATATTTTCTCCAAACGCGATGTCTGGCCCAGAGGAAGGCAAATTTTGTTAGCCGAAATATTGGCCTTAAATAAATCAGCCCTTTGCTGTAGGGCCAGCCTTGCATTCAGTTTTGTGCGATGTGAGAAATTTGGTCAAAAAACTCCAAGAGCATTCATGAGGCGAACAGGAAAAAATCAGAGATACTTTTAACATTCACGTATTTCTGTTCTTTCTTCGCTGTAAATATTTTGCCTTAATTTAAACTGTCCCGCGTGATCGCTTAATATAAGTCTTATTTAACGAAAGACCAATGTGTTATTATTGACATGTACTATATGGGAAGTCCTGGAGTTTTAACACCTCCGGTTCAGCTCACCAGGCAAAGGCATTCTAGGAATTTAACATGACGTTCCAAATTCTTTTATGTGCCGCCTCTGCCCGTGCAAAAATTTCACTGCTTGTGGCGCCTCGTGCATGGCAATGGACGTACGGAACTAGAGGGTTGTTTATGTTACTATTTCATCATATAGAAAACCCATGGGTTGAATAATCGGTGAACTGAACTCTATACTGCGAAGGCGGTTTCGCTACGTAGCGAAAATTGAATCTGAAATTAAATTTTCGCCGGATCGCCGCGACGAACGTATAAAATCCGCCAGTGTGTCGCTGGCCAAATGAAAATTGATATCACGCAAAACCTCGATTTTATCTCCACTGTTATACGATAAGTGAAAATGTTTTATATTTTCAGTTAACTTTTTCACTCACTTTAAATGGAGAACGAACAAAACGATTTCGATTTAACAATCGAAGCATGAATTTTGAAATCTAAGTTTCTGGACAATAATCGCAAACGTTCGTAACGCACAATTTTCTCAAAAATGTTCAAAAAATCGGAAAACAGCTGCAAATTCTTCAGAAAAATTATAGAACGTTATTAAATAATGGATTGAACACTACAATTGAAATTTTTTAACTCTACACAATCAAATATTATAGATTTTCTATTATATTATCTACTATTACAGTTTGAGGAGCTAACTTAGCTTTAAATTTTCGCGAAATATATTTTCGCGTCAGTCCGCGACTAATTTGAAATCGCGAAAATGTGATGAAGTCCAGTTGCACTGAGCCTCACCGAAATCCGGAAGCCGGCACTAGGCGGGGACAACTGACATAAAGTGGAAGTAGCCAGGTTCATTCCTTTGCCTTATAGGACAACATCGCGTTGGTAAATTAACCGGAAACTAAGTTGCTCCAAATGATATTTAACTCTGGCCTTCTCTGCTACGCTATGAATATGCTGTGAATTAAGTTTTCCTACAGTCTTTGAACACGTCTACAATCCCTGTCGGTGTTACACTGTGTTGAACAAGGATTTTGAGTTCAGACACCTTAAAAATTGTTCACAATACTATCTTTGGCATTTGCTAAGTCTCCATTGTCGAAGATCTGGATATGACACAAAACTCGAAAAATTAACGTGTAATACAATTGGTAAAAGCTGTAAGAAATTTACACAGGATATACCCTGTATACATAATAAAGGCTATATACCCAAAGGAGGGTTGACAAAAATCATGTCTACAGTCATTTCAGACATCCTGTCGGTTGAGATTTTTTAATTTGTTTTGTTGAAGTGGTATTTCTTGTTTTTTTTTATTATTTGTGTGGAGTGCCCGTTAGTTTGGGGGTAGCTTAGTGGGCATCCATTGTAAACATAACCGATTTCGTTTTTTCTTTCTTTTTTTCTTTTGATTCCTCTTGTGTCTCCTGTAAAATTATGCAGTCAGCTCTAGCAAGTTTCCACTAGCTGTACGCCCCTTGCGTGTCACAACCTTTGTGTTATAAAATCACATCACACCAGAGTCGGCCACAACGATATGTCGTCAGTGGCAGAAATTAGACTCTTCGCCGTCTCAACATGCATGCCATTCTTGATTTTTTATATGGGGGTTTCTTCCTGCTGTTCTTTCAGTAAACTTTCTCCTTTCTTGCGGTGATTCTTAAGACATCGTGAGCTTGTATCCCTTAGCCTGCAAGCAAGCTCTCTCGGGGGTGGGGGCGCGAAAGGAGGGAAGATGGAGAGAGAGCTTGCAGCGACATCTCAGGAATTTGAATATCTGTATCGAAAATTTCGACGCAAAATGCTAATTGGCGGAGAGAGCTTGCTCGCAGTTTGTTCTCCCCTGAGAGAGCTTGCTCGCAGGCTGGTATCTCTGACCGGGGTCTACCTCTTGGAGGACTGGGTTCTAAGCGACCTGGTGCTAGCGGTTGAATATGTACCGAGGAATATCTCACGTAGGGCCATGCGGGATTTTTCGGTTACTAACATTATATAGCCACGGATTCAACGCACTATTGACGTATCCACACCAAAAACAGACATATATCACATACCGTGGAAGAGACTCATGAAGGTCATTGTTGAACGCAAAGATGAGATCATTTACATGACTTAAGGTGTCTGAATGCAGTTTGTGCGCGCTCTACGATTTCTGCTGCTGACGTGAGTTAGCGCGCTCACAAAGCGTTAAGAAGAAACAAACAAGGTGCCCGTACAGCGATCATTTTATTTTATCCAGTGAAGATTGTTTGAGTGTTACTTTCCGTCTTAACAATCAAACAGTTTATTATGTGTGAAAAACGTTTGTTTTTGTATGTATTAAAGTTATTGGAAAATACCCCGCCTTTCTGGGATTGTTTGTATGGATCGAGGATCCTATTGAATGCAACGCATGCGCAGTTAACCAGAAAATTGTGACTGCCTGGTTTAGTTGAAATGCACTGATTTCTACGGAACCGCTCTTTGGAATTTGATATAATTTGGTAGAATACCAGTCCAGAACACTCGCAGCTCGCCTACAAACAAAAATTGAAATCTGACAGAGGACGTATTCAGAAAACGCTAAAATGCAAACCAGCAAAATACAGAAGATTTCTCTGTCAAAATTTCACGAGACCAGTGTCAATAGGCCAGTATTTTTCTCAGTTTTCCAGAGACAAATGATGGAAAAAATCTAATGAATGGATTTTCTGAAAATAAATCAAAACCATTATTTAATGCTGGTTTGTTACCAGCCGTGTTGCCATGGCAACGGTACCCAGTCCACACCCTCCCCCCCCCAAAAAAAATCAAAATATAATCTTCTTTAATTTAACTATTTTGGCAGCCCAACCGCCTGTGACATAATATGACATGACATGGCACAATAGGACATGTCATCACAACATCCCAGACAAAAAAACAACAACAACAACAACAACAACAACAAAAAAACAGAAAAAAGCATAACATCGCATGACCTGCCAAGAAATGACATGAGAGGACATGACATATGATAATGATAATCTTTATTAGAAGTGATACTCTCAGGCAGCTGAGACCTTCCCTCAGGTAAATTTTATGCAATCAATTACTTACTTGCATTTTGAATGATGTTCCACGTCGAAATTGTGAAATTTAATTTCCATGACCATTCCGCGTGGTATAGGAGCCGTATAGTTGCAGTCCATGTTTCTTGGGTAGTTGTCTGGGTATCCGGGACTTGTAAGAGAATCGTCTACCACTGTGCCACAGTCCAGCATAGAAGTATTTTCTAGTGAAGATATAAAAGCATATATCAAATACAGAAGAGAACAATGCATGCAAATGATTTTTTTTCTAAACAAAAAATTTTTCTTTTCCTCTTAGAGACAGGCAAAGTGAGCTGGTGTTCTACGAACATAACCGTGAAATTCTAACCCACTTTTCATCTTCTAAAACCTTTTTTCTTTCCAAACGGGTATCTACGGCTCAGTGCAGAAAAATATTTCTTCTGTTCCCTCGAAATTCCAAGTACTCACACCCCCACCGTGCTACAAGTGAGGGGGAGGGTTTATGGACCCCTCTTGGGTTTTTGTTACGTTACAATATTTCGCAAAGATTTTACCCTTCGTAGGTAGCCTGTGATGTGCTCTACAACATGAGGTATATAATTATTATGGGTTATGGCGCTGCTGGGGGCTTGTGCCGCCATGTAGGATTTCATTCATAATGAGAAATGATCAAAAACGGCAGAAGTTGAATTTTTTATGCTATACATGTAGAATATGAATAATTAAACACTTCACTGATTTTGGTTGCCACTTTGTGCCTTTTTTCACTGAAAAAGGTGAAAGTGAAAAGACACTTAATATTCAAATTTCCTGGATCTTTCCCTGTTTTTGCAACAAAGGCATCCTCAGCGAATAATGAGGCTGCTGGAATTGTAACCATCAAGACACTTGCGGTTGATCGAGTGCATAATGACTATTTCATTTAAAAAAGATAGTAAGATAAAAAATGGTTTCGACTCCCGTGAGGGTCTCAGATTGCTGTGTTTTAGACCTTGCTCACATTAAATCTGTCAACTGTACTTACTATGTTTTATTGACACATCCCTGAAGGTTATCAAGAATCCTCTTTCTACATTTAGATCATCTGAATAAAATGTTATCACTGCATAGTTTCCAGTAACCAGAACGGCCTTTCCGGTTCGCTCGCCACAGAACACGCCAAACGGAACGTTGTCATCATTAGTGATCTCCAAATAGTCCCACCAACTACAAATTAAACGCACACACACACAAAAAAAAAACGTTTTCATCTGATCGAAGGGCTGGACAAATGACTTTCAGTGGCAGGAACTTAGGGCAGTCTGCCCACCGACTCAGGGAGCAAAACTTCTCTGCTTTTGTTGTTGCTCGTTCTTTTCTTTTCTTTCAGTTTTTTTTAATTTTTCACTGCTTTTTTTTCCTCTCCACAGATCTTTGCTTTTCAGCAAGGTACTAACTTGCTTGGTCGTTGCAGATGATGGCAATGAAGTTCAATAGCAATATATGTAGCGGAAAAGGAATTGAAAGATTTTCGGCCACGTCTACAACAAGGGCCGCTTAACACAGATTAGAAATTTGTGTTGACTTACAGACAATCTGGATCATCTTCCAGGTGGAAATCTTGAAAGTAAACTTCCAGCGCCATACCTTGTTTGACAGGAATCCGGTATTTGCAGCTTGTGTAAATTGGGTAGTCTTTTGGATATCCAGGACTTGTCAGTGTATTGTTTACAACAGAATTACACACTGTAAATTAAAAGACGCATATGTTTCATGTTTTGTACTTTGAAACTTAATTAATACGTAAAGCTCATTCATAAATAGGTTTGCAGGCAATTTTAAATGAATAACATATACAATTTAACGAATTATGTTCAAGAAATTGAACGAGATTATTATTCTCCTAACATAAGTAAAATCACGACCATTGAGATGATGTGTATGGTTCGAGTTTTTACACCTAAATTACAGAAAAACTAAGGGCTTCATAAGTGCTTCGAATGGCTGTTGGAACCGCAAAACAAAGCGAGAAAGAATATTTAGAAGATTACAATGCACTATAGTCTTCTAAATATGGTAAAAAGTGCTTGACAATAATCCAATGATTTTTATCAAGAGAGGATTTTTTGATGCGGCTAATAGTGCTTCCAGTGAAGCCTTTGCAAGAAATAATTAATTGCATGCCTCTGAACTAAAATTTGTGGCTTGCAAAAAAACGCTTGAAACCAGCCCAGATTATGTAATATGCGTCGCTCTCATCGCGAGCTTAGGCTGTTTGTTTTTGGGCTGTTTGGAAACTTGTGTGGTTGACAAGACTGGTTAACCATCTATCGGGGGTAGATCCAGGTATTATCGAGCTACAACTGACAACTTGAGCTTGAAATATCAAAGGCAAAGAACTATAGCTGAGATTTAGCAGATTTACAGCATTTGCCTTTTGTACTGTTCTTCGGTGTTTTCTTTCTTTTTTGTTATACTGCATTTTCAAGTTGAATGCATTTGATTACTTTAAAAACGGAAAGGACAAGGAGGGGGCAGGGGGGTCTGGAGCCCTCGAAACACCCCTCCCCTTGCCTGGATCCACCATTGAACAAGCGCAAAATGCTAGCAAGTAAGCTCACAGTGAGTAGCGAGGGCGCCGTCCTTTATATCCCATATTAGGAGGAACAGCAAGGTAAACATCTTCATGACGCAAACGACTTTTCTTTCCTGTAGATACTTCACCTTTATTTCCTGGAGATATGGTACAAATAGAAGTAGTTTAAAATGGGTGAAATATTGTTGCCTCATTATGTTGAATTCATACTGAGTGATAAGTTCTCTAGACAAATTAAATCACCGAAAACTAGCTCTGTGCACAAACTTTCAAAGCCGGTTACGGTGCCTTTATCAAGTGATGACAAATGTCAATTGTCGCGTGACTTACGATGACCAAAGTCACGTGACAAACATTTAGTGTCAGGCCCCGACATTTTGTCACGTGACCTGGGCTGACTCATGGAACGATGTTCTGCGACCTTTTACAAAGGTTAGCAATATTTTTTAATAATACAATACTTGAACTCAATTTTTTCAAACTGAAAAGACATGTTCAATTAGTTTCTCGGTAAGTAAGAGGACGTGACGGCAAAAATAACCTGCAAACAGTAATTACACCTGTGAAAAAATGCTTGATCCCAATCTGAACTAAACAGAATTGATTAAACTGCTTTACGATTTTAGCTCTTCCCTGTTCTGTATACATCAATATATTTTGGTTCAATCCTCAACAAAACCTGTCAAAGCGTAGTAGTTTAGCCAGGTTACATGTTTCGGAGCTGTTGCATCGAAGCCGACTAAGGAAGCATGTAATTGTTAAACTTTCCTTTTGTAAATCAAAAGGTTGACAAAAGAAAGCGTTCATCTAGAATGACCAATTACATTTCAAAAAAAGAGTCGAAACTCATTCGTGGGGCCACCCGCGTTCTAAGTTTTATCATATTTTTCAAAAGTTTGTATATTATTGTAGCTGTAGATATAACTGCCAGTTTTAAAGACTTTTTCAAGAAGTTAGGTCTAGTTCAAACGACGAACGGCTTTTCAGGTACCGAACCTAATGCAAATTAGCAAAAGCAATAAAGTTTTTGTGCCAGCACAGAACACAAAAGTTTGTCCGTTAAACTTGGCATTAAAGTCTTTAGTTATGTCTAAAACCCTTAAACTACTGTTACTACAATGATCATCAAAATATGGCTATAGTAAACCCCCTGCTGTAAACCTCCCCTATTGAAAACGCCCGGTGCACTTTGACAAATGTTGTTTGACTAAGAATTTATTGTTGTTGCTCTTGCTGTTATTAATAACTATATCTATATATTTTTTGCTTTCGGTTAACAGTTGTAAACTTCCAAGAACAGACGCCTTAAACACAGTCAACCGTTACTATTGTATTTTGAAAATTTAACCTGGATCTATTTTTTCAAATGAAGAACGATCCTGAACTTCAATAAGAACGGAGTGGACGCACCTTCAATACTCCTTACACATGATAATATATTTATGTTATTATTTTCCTCTGCGGAAGAAAAATCGATCTGCACATAACCATCAAAATTTCCTTTCGCAAAACGTGAGTTAATAAAACAAAGCGTTCAGCTAGAATATCCAATTACGTTTGAAAGATAGCTTCAAACTCCTTTGCGACGTATTCGCGCTCAAAGAACTTTCCATATTTTTCTAATGCGCAGTGTTGCAATTTTCAGGCTAGCTGTTGGCATAGGGCTTAATTTATAATGTGCAGGTTTCAGCTCTTTCTGGTCAATTTATTGGGGTCTCTTTAAGAGAGCGTTTGCCTTGTTGTTTTCTAAGCTATTATATTACAACGGCGCAGTACATGGCATCTCTTTATTTTCAACTCACCCACGAAAAGAAAATAACTGTGGACTTCAAAGAAGAGAAAGACCTACCTTGTAACATTGTCTTCTCGGAAACTCTTATTCATCGGCTTGGGGCGAATCTTTTATATAGCGTTTTCGCACCTGAAAATTGAATGGACAGACCTTCAATATTCCTGATACTGACATCCCTCTTTTTCCCCAAAAAATCAATTTAGCTTCTAAACAAACTGCTGGATCAATTGCAAATTGTTCAAAAAGCCGGCCCGTGTAATTAATGGTTAATAACTTAAGCTAGAACCAATCATAGCTTAGAAATTTACGATGTTGCCCTCGCAGTTTCTAAACAGACCACTCTCCTGGTGATAATTATTCAGAATATAACTAGAAACGACCCTTTCTTTCTTACTTTTTTTTTCTTAGTTATTATTTCTTATGTTAATTGTCTTTAACGTCACATGAATAGGGCCAAGTTATTTTTTTTCTGGAAATGGCACATCGAAGACCCACACTGAGAGCTTCGCGGGGACAATGATAACTCGTTTATTTTAGTGATATTGTGTTAAAGTGCTGGGCCAAATAATAGACAGCTGCTCTTCAAAATTAGCTACTGTGTATTACCTTTTTCTTTAACATAATGCCCCCTGTCAATGTTTTAGCAACTAATCTCGATCGCCTGTGCATTGCTAACAGCCTCAAGTTATTTTCTTACGGAATTAATTAGGCAGCAAACCCTCCCTTAAAACGCACTTCATACATGAGTTGTCACGACCATTACGAGGAAATTGAAAACAAACAAATAAAAATAAAGGCAGAGACGGGAGAGTTTCAGAACAGATTATTAGTTCACGAGATCTTGAGGTGGTCAGTAAAAGCATATCAGTACTAGTCGGAACACTGATGATCCAAATCTATATAAGGAAACAGCAACCACTAACCAATCGACCGTCTGTGGCCTAATTACAACTAAAATTGGTCGAAACGTCGCGATTGGCATCAAACAAGCAGCAAAGCGTGACGAAAACAAAGAATGGGTCGTATCTATCCTACATACAACTGTATTTATAGTGGTCCAAATAAGGGTATCTCAACAAGTTTGATGGGAGTCAATATTGTCCCCAAAGCATTCGCTACAATCGAAAACTATTATCGGGATCAGTATCGGACGCACAGCGATTGACTTCCTTGGGAAACCCCCAACTACAAGTTGGAATTTGATTTAGCATCCGGCATAATGACGGCACCTCAGAAAACCTTGCAATTCTAATAGCTTTTATTTGAGTGCTTTCATTGGAGTGATCACTGTCTGCAACATGGCTGGTGGTTTGTGACTGAACAGGTTAAATATAGCGTGCAGTATTAAAGCCGCTTTGTATTACGATCAATGCAAATGTGAGTGTCCTTGAAACAATATCCATTGTTGAAGTGTGCACGATAACACCAAGTAGGGCAATATTAGAGTATAGGGAGAAAGTCCTGTTTGATCAACTCCTGAGAAGCAGGAAGGAGATGCGCAAAAATCCATTCGCACGAGTTTCAGTGAAAGATATAGTTTGTTTTTGGATGCGTAACATTTGTGATACTGAGTGTTAGGTTACCTGTGACAAGATGTAGTAATATTGCGTTTACAAAGGAAACATATGGCGTGACAACGAAGCGTTCGATCAACATCCATCTTCTTACACTAAAACTCTCATTAACATAGCACACAAAAGACATCGCAGACAGATTTTGTTCGACGCAGACCGCGCTACATAGCAGAACCGTAAGGATGGCGAAGCGGCGCTGTTTTGTGACTGGTGGCAGTATTACTTTTAGCAGAGACAAAGGTAAGAACTCTTCTTATTTTCAATAACGAAACTGAAACAGGCAATGCCTTCCTAGACACTTGGTACACTAATGTCCGGATAAAATGAATAGTAAACAACAACCAAGCTAGGCGCTTCATAGCTTAGTGGGGTAGCAACTTGCGATGCGGAAATAACCGACCGTTTTCTTGATTTGCAAGGACACATCGCTGCAAATCACCAAATGAAACTTCACTAAAGATTAACGTGCGGTTACATGCTTCGTTTTGGAAAGCTTTTCAAGTTTAGGTTAGATATTTTTACCGAAGGAATGTTTTCAATGCAAGTACTTGTTCCGCAACTGCGCACATAACCGCTGCTTTGTAGCTTTGACGCAGATATAAAGAATGCTCGAAGTGCCAATATCTCAAAAAACAAAAAAGGTCTTTTAGGCAAACAAAGGTCTGTTAGGAGACCTGTGCATCAATCGTCCGGATCAATCGTAGGTAGCTCCAGCTGTAGCTCTTTCTTCCTCTGAAGCTCAACTCAGGGGCACCCAACGAGAAAATTTAAACAAAATACTTGAAATATCATTTTCTGCTTTCTTAGATTGTTTCAGAGCTTTTTAAAGGCATATTCGCGTAAGCTAATACATATCGCAGAAAATTTAAGCAAACAGAATCCTATCCGCCGAATTTCCGAGCTGCTGTCGGCCCTCCGAAAATGCTAGATGACCTAATTGACAGTTTGTTCCTCCGTAAACAATAGGAACTTATATGTTCTCTTGTTACGAAAGTCCGACGTGACGTTTCGCCGAAGAAATCTCTAGCGTTTGAACTGCAATTAAATCCGAAAATCTCAGGGAATTTTAGGCCTTCCGAGCAGATATTCTCCGAAACGAACATTTGGGTGCCCCTGTGAGCTGGCCCTTCAAGAAAGACTAAAGCGGTAAGTTGTAACCGGTAAATGCCGTAATTAGTAGCATACAGGGTAGGTTTTAGTTTCCTCGGACATTACGTGTTCCGCTGACGTAGACGTACAAAACATTCAGCTGTTGGCCTCCACTGCACACAGCGAGGCACAAGAACGGAAACCAAGGCATAGGTTTATGGTTTTCATAAAGGAAAATTGAGATCAAAGTACTCCCACAGAGCTAATAAGCGTGTCTTTCAACCGATTTCCCTCTAGAGAGCATAGCCATCAATAAGTAAGTCAATCAGGGGTCTGACAACATTGTCGATGCCTGGCGGGTCAAATTTTCCAAATGTCGAAAACAAATTATTAACTTAAAGTGCTCCAGTGGATTTTTAGGTTGGGTACAGCACTTGCTGTGTTTAGCCCGCACAAAGGCGTAACATACAGGCCCTTCTTGGTCTCTGAATGTTAGTCACAGGGAGTTAAATCATTTCAGCGCTAACTCAGTTGTTTATTGTCATTCTCTGGCTCTTATGCTACGCGTGAGGAACGTGCGACAGTACCTTGGTAGCGATACGTGACGCAGCTCAATAGCCCATTATGTCGTTACTCACCTCAAACCAACGTAAAGTATTCCAACCATTTTCATTACGTGCATAACGACTATCTTTCTATTTGCCATCTTTCGACATGGGATGTAACCAGGCCTAAGCTTTACTTGGCATGCAGCCGATTTTCGCGAAGACTATGGGTGGACTTAATTATTATCAAACTGAAGTAAATAAATCATGTCGTGAACGAATTAGCGTGTGTTTGAACGAAGCAGGTCAATCTACCGGAAGTCACAAGTTGACCGAAGGTCATCAAGCTCCTTTTTTTTTGGGGAGGGGGGGGAGGGAGGTGCATTTGAGGTCATTAATTTTAATTTCTTTTTTCGCTATTTCTACTAACCACTAGGAGAATCGTTAGTTTTAACGAACTTCAGCTATTCTGATGGCATGTCGAAAGATGGTCGCTATTCTCGGCTGTGCGCCTAACACTAAAAACGGTTGTGTAGACACACGAACGCACTGCTCAGTAACCTCTACTTTTTAATGGTCACGCTGTAAGATTACTCGTACAAACTCAAAGGTTTGTATCATCTTGAGCAACGTACAACAAAACGAAAGAAAAAATATTTTTGAGGGATACAGAATATTTTGTTCGTGATAATCTAAATCAATGCGTTCTCTAGAGTGGGATTTCTTTGGGAGCTCTCTTGAATGGATTCGGCGTTATTTAGTTTGCGGTACAGACGTCCCTTTTTTTCCGGGTAGCTTTTCCAAGAGTTTTCAGGATGATTCCAATACATGCCGAAAGCACCGCAAGGAAAGTACTGAGCAAGAGCGTTAATTTAAATGGTCCCGCTTCTCGATGCATATGAGGTCGACTCAAAACACCTCCGACCAGCATAATAAACAACATCACATCGAAGTACCACTCGAGTTCGAGCTTTGAGTTTGTAACAGCGGCGTTTTACAATTTTATCAACAGACTCAAAAGTTACAACCATCTGTGTGCAGCAAAACGAAGAGCAACCGTGAGAAAACAAAATAAAAAAAATTATCAGTAGCTTTAATTTGCATGGTCACACTTAACGATTTCATTATTCACAGACTATTTAAAGAACGTTCTCGAACAGTAAGATAAACAGCACCACAAAAATGTTGATAACTCGGTAGCGTTGAGTCAGCATGTAATTGTTCTCAGCAATACAGCGAAGTTCTAGCTCAATAGGATTGAGTCACTTTTTGTATTTCGCCCGCAGACTCAGAGGTTAAGCCACATTACGTGAGGAAGGATTGTCTCTGGCACGCACTGTAGATATATGCAAATGTGACTGGCTGCCGCGTCGTTTCCCTTTTGCTGATAATAAATGATTGCGTGCGCTACGATCTTGCAGAATTCAAATTTATTATTTTGATATATGTATGTATTTACATGTCTACTAAAACACTTAGACTACTCGTTCGCGTTTTCTACGACCGTTACTCAACCCGACACAAAATGTCGTCTCGAAATCCAATTCTCACTAACAGATACGATATCCATTATTTGTCTAGACTACTTTCTTTGCTTAATCGAGTTATTGCATTTTTTCTCGCTTGTAGAAAGACAAGAATCGAATCAAACCTGGGCAGATATTTACCAGATAAGTATCTTCTTCCTTCTTTTTGTCACGTGATATTGCCATGTTGACTTTCAGTTGCTAAAACACTTGCTCATATATACTTTCAAAGGCGGCAAATAATGGAGCATTGAAGGTAAGATATTGGTAAAAAGCTAGTTTGTTTCATAATACCGTTTCGTTCTCTTTGATTACACTAGCTAACACATATCCTTTTACATGCACTTTCGGATGTTTATGAAAGTTTGTTTTCTTTTTTCTTTTTTCCTTTTTTTATCCTGCTCTTGAAAGATTACAGCGCTTTCAAGACTAGTCGGGCCTCAGGCTCTTGAAAGTCCCACTTTCAAGACATGCGTTTTCAGCGGAGTGCAATTCAATGCAATACATCGAGGTTATCAATAAGGGGGCAAAGAATTCTTGAAAGATCACACACTTTCAAGTCGTATGTAGTCTCGTCCCCAAGGAAGAGTCATTTTTGAAACCCGTCATTTAGCTCTTGAAAGAGTGAACCGCTTTCAAGACGATCACCAATGTTCAATCAACTATTACCCGTTCGCACATGGTAAATGATGTATGCTGCAGTCGAGTTACTACAAAGCTTCCGAAAAGATTCGTTAAGGGTGTCCTCTGTCTGTCTGTCTGTCTGTCTGTCTGTCTGCGTATACTTTCAATTGGGACTCAAGGCATGTACCACAGCAAGCAGAAATAACAAACAAACAAACGTAGAGCGGAACCATGCATAATAAAAACTTATCTATACAACAACAAAAAAATAATTGCAGAGAGAGAATTCAACATTGAACATTTACTTTTTTTTAACAAATTCATTATTGGTTCCTATCTTCTCAGATCGCGTAATAAGAGAAAAGGTGACCATAACTGAGGGGGAAACCCGCACGCTCAACTGCACTAAGGAATTTTATGATGGCGGATCCCGAGAGTGGTCCCGCAAAGACAGAAGATCTGTATTTAACAAAAGAAGGGTACTGACAGAGGATGACCAGCTTCAGATAATAAATGCATCTTTCGTCGATGCTGGGGTGTACATATGTGTTAATGCGCCTCAAATACGCCACGAATTTAATGTTAGTATTCGAGGTAGGTCGATGTGAAATAATCTTAGTTGCATATTATTAAATGCTTTTCTCTGTTCTTTGTTGAGACGTGCGACCTGAGGCTGTTTTGAGGAATATGGAAAGCCTTATAAACACTGTTGGTAGCACAAGTACTCGAACAAATCGCTCCTAAGATTGTAAGTCTTGCAGTTGAGAGATTTGCCTGCAGGGTCAGGTCTTGCAGGAAAACATGTCTTGGTTAGCGTCTGGTATACTCTTTTAGTTTCAGGTTATTGGCTTTTCGCTACGCGAAGAATTCACTGCTTTTGTACCAGTCATCAAACGTAGCAATTTATTTTTGGCTGGTCAAAACTGCTTAAAAACTATGACTAAATCACTTTGCTGAAGTGATTGGAAGTGAACTTTTTAACAGCGAGCAGCGTAACACTATTTTGTAACAAGTGATTCTTTCTTAAGAAATTTTACTGTTTTGGGTTAAAACTTTCCTAACATTAACGTTCATTTAGTCTCACCAGAAACGCATAAGTTTCTGGTCTCACATCATACACTAAATAGAACTTCTTAAACACTAAGAGGAAGATAAGCGAAGTCAGGTAAATTATTTATTCGATGGATGAAATTGCCAAGCTCATCGAAAATATTGAAAACCAGTTCATTTTCATCCCCACCAGTAGTATTCATTGCACTGTCGTAACATTTTAACGAATGTGGACCAATAATTACAGGTTGCCATTGATGTAAACGCGTATTTTGACTTTTCAAGGAATTAATTTAAAATAGTCCCTCTTAGCGACTTTCCGTCTTCCTTCAAATTTCTTGGACCATCCTTTATTATTACAATTATTTAAATTCAGAAAGAAATGTCGGCCTCATAATAACAGCAATAGCTCGATAAATGAACTTATTTATTTAGTTATTTATTTATTTTATTATATTTTATTATCATCATCTTCATCATCATCATTATCATCATCATCATTATTATTATTATTATTATTATTTATTTATTTATTTATTTATTTTTGCGGTTTGCCGTTCTGCTGTTGACGTTTATGTTTCCTCTTTGTTAACAGCGTTTATTAAGGTGGAAATGGTTGTAAGAGTATTGAACTATGAATACTCACCAGAACTAAAGAACAAAACATCCCCAGTTTACAAGTCTTTGGAGCAGAATTTTACGACTGAGGTACGGAAATGCATTGTTGCTTGTTAAAAATGGCTTTAAATTTTGAATATTTATTTCAGACTAGACGTTGCTTCTAGCAATTTATGCCTGGTGGATTGCTGGGAAGCCGCTTCGTTCGATCTTACAATACATACACTTAGTGATGCGTCTTCGTCGTCGTTGTCGCCATCGTCATCTTCGTCATATGCATCTTCGCCATCATCAATTCACCAACACAGCGATCTTCAGCAGTAGCAGTGTCATAATTATTTGAACACCACCTGTTGTCTCATTCTTCCTCCCTTTCGTCCTTTATTCTCTCGCTCCCCTCTTTCATCCGTCCTCTTTCACTCTCCTCCTTACTTTCTTTTTTCCTTCCTTCGTGCATACATGCATGCATCTATTTATTCATCCATTACTCATTCACTTGGCCAAGCATTCATACTTCTACAATGTATGAATATTATTATTTTCGTCAATTAACTAATAAAGGAGAAATCGTGATCCATTCTTCTGTACATGTACAAAATCCATAAATTGATGCTTTTTTTTTGCATTATAGATGGACAAAGTATACAACAATACTCCAGGATACGTGCGAACGGAGGTCTTAAACTTTACGTAAGTACTCCGCCCGTACTCGACAATCCACTGGGATGGAACAAAGCTCTTTTCCCTCGTGATAAGTTTACCCGTCGACACTTTTATATAACTGTCAAACCGGCTGCTCACTAGTATCCTTGTTTGTTCCTTCAGGTACATGTGTATAGCAAATAACCATATTTACAAAAAAAAAATGGAGCCCGATTTGAGCATTGATAGGACAGCATACTCGTGATGCTTGAGTTACTTTTTTTTCAGGAGTCTCTAAAAATACTTTTGAGTGATTTTAAGAGCAATTATCGATGTGTTCAGTGGAGATTATGGAGCAAACCATCCACAATTTCAGTTTACTCTACTTGAAATGGCAATTTAAAAAAATGACAGATCATGAATTGGAGCTGTTGAACTAACGGATTATATAGAGACCACATAATAATAGAGTTGAACCTCCTGCACGCATCTAAAGAATTTCCAACATGATTTTCACACCGACAACAGTTTGTTTTGCATGAATTAGCCTGTGAACGAGCTAAGCACGGACTAGTCTCGCTTCGCTAGGCGATTTTTTCTTCGCTTGCCGAATTTTAATTTCGCATTATTTTCCCCACTGCAGAGCCTGTTCACAGGCTAATATGAATGGCTTATAAAAGCGTATGAGACAGGTCTCATGATAGCTACAAATCTACCGTCCCTTGAAACCTACAATTGTGTTATGTCTAGCCACCAGTGGTACTTAATGAATAAGAACTGATATGGTCTGCTTTGCTGGTTTTAAATCAATAGTCCACATTGCGACATTTTACACAGCCGACTTAACGGAGACCGCTGGCGTCACCTGTTCATTATATTTACAAATAAGTAACATTGGGGTTGCACGACGTCGCATTATCCAGCTTGCACCAGTGGGTGAGATCGGATCATGTGTCAAGTGGTCCCTTTCCGAAAGTTAAAAAACAATCGAAAATTTCAAGCTATCAGCCCAAAATTGGTCACAATGGCTCCCCAGAGTTCCGCGGTTACGAGAGGCTACTACAGTGTTCTTTCTGACAATTTTTGGGGTATTTTGGAAAAGTTGTCTCTTACGAGCGGGAGGGTGTCTTTTGCGAGAGGTGCTCGCACATGGAGGTTCCACTAAAGCAATTTGCCATCGGTTTAAGGTTAATGCTACCTTTCTTGACAGTTACATTTTAGATCCGTTTGATGGTTGACTGTTGACACTCGTTGACACTCATTTCAAGCGGGGGTGGCGGTAGTTATCAGCCCAACGGCTATTTGCTTTTTTTGTTTTGTTTTGTTTTTTGTCTTTTTTTTTTCTCAGAAAATAAGGCAAACATTATCAATACATGGCTTCGCGGTAATGAAACTTACCTCTTTTTTTAATTTTATTTATTATTGTTAATTTTTTTATTTTTCAAAGACTCTGTCTAGCCCGGACGATAAAGCTTCACATCTGCTATCAATATTACTGGCTTAAAAGTATGAATCGATCTGATGTACTGTTTTCTTTTGTAGGAAAGGAAGTGTTAAGGTGGATTTCCGTGTCATCATTGTCATCGTTGCTACTGATCCCAAGAACGCCACAACTATCCCAGATAAAAAGGCACAAGCCGCCCACAGAGTTGTTGTTGAGGCTAAGGATGGATTTGTAAAGCAGCTTCAAGTCGACC
>Ga0126336_10000202_pt1 | contig 19653 bp, 12 predicted proteins | sample SidCmetagenome_FD_92530 | JGI IMG/M metagenome (GOLD analysis project Ga0126336, IMG submission 92530) | Coral microbial communities from El Islote,Puerto Morelos, Mexico - Siderastrea C C metagenome | ecosystem: Host-associated > Invertebrates > Cnidaria > Coral | place: El Islote,Puerto... | reverse complement strand
CTATTATTTTTTACTTATTTATTTATTTAGCTTTTGGGTTGACAATTAATTGTTTTCATGTTGCAGGAGATCCCGACAATGGTGACGTGTTGAAATGTGTTGTACTAGCAAGAAACACACGTGAAGCCACAACAAGGACTGTTTGTCCAGTTGTGGTTCCCCCTCAGAACTTCAGCAAAGAGCAAATAAAGAACACCACGGATGAAATCAGTGAAAACTTAAATCAAAACAAAATCGCTGAAGTGCGAGGTGGGTATCGTAAGGTTCGTAAAGTAGATACCTCCACACGTCTCCAACTGAGGTGCCCTGGGCTCGAATCCCAGTCCCAGCGTTGAAGGTGGACTTCCTCCCTTCAGAAATACCAGCATTTCTAAATTATAATAATTATAAATTACACGTTGACTACAGAATTATTTATGAACTTTTGCATCTTTAGTAACGAGAGGTGATTGCTTTTCATTGAGTGTACCCAAGAGAGGATGAAGTAAGAGAGTGAATCCCGGTGCCCCATGATAACCAAAAATAGATTTCAAATAATTTTCATTGGAATAGGCCCATGTATGGGGGATTCGCTCTCTCCCTTCATCCTCTCTTGGTGTACCAAACTATTTCATTATTTTTCGTTTGCAGCGAGTGTTAAAAAAATGTTGAGCGGATCGAACGATAAAGAAGCAAATGAGGAGATGCTGAGTGAGCTGACAAAACAAGTAAGAAAAACACAATGCTGATGGGTGTGATCTTCATCGGACCATCAAGCTATTGTTTGCATTCTTTTCTCGGTTAGTCTGATTGTTGTTTGAGCGGAATATTACGTTCAAGTCAGAATGGTCAGTCGGACAGAATTTATTTCATTCACAGACTCAGAAGATGTAAACACCTATTACAGCATATTTTTAAAATAAGCAATACCGCAGGAAAGCAATGTTCAGTGGTAGTACTTGGATAGTCACACGGCCTAGTCGTATCTTTCACTTGAATGGTCATACTTTAGGATTTCACCCACAGACTTAAAAGCGAGAACCACATTGTATGGCACAACAGTACCACAGGAAAGCACATCTCAATAGCTTTCATTTGAACGGTCACATCTTAGGACTTCATCCACAGGCTCACACGTTGGAACTACCTCATATAGTACAAAGAACAGTACCGCAGGAAAGCACTGCTCACATAGGATTTCGTCCACAGACTGAAAAAGTAAAGTCACATTGTACAACATAACAAACAGTACCATAGGAAAACATTGCTCAGTAGCTTTCGTTTGAGTTGTCACACTTAATGATTTCATCCACAAAATAATGTGAGAACTGCATTGCGTAAAGACAGTTTGTCTCTGGTAGTTTAAGACTTGGATCTACTTTTCCTTTAGATGGCTGATCAATTTAAAGCAATCGTAGAAAACGAAGATGAGCTAGAGGACAGGGAGGACATAAACGAAAACTTGGAGACACTAAAACTAGGCTTATACGGGGAGGAAGACGAGAACGAGCAAAGTAGGGAAGATGTGGGAAAGAGAGCCCAAGCTGCGGGAGATGTTGAAGAACTGGCTAAAAATGTGAGGAAAATGGCGTCTCCGCAGCGCAAAGAAAGCGATGGTTTAGCTCGGAGAAGACGAAGAGCTGCTGATGGTGACAACGGTGAAGAGGAGGGAGAGGAGGTTGAGGCAAAGACGCCCGACGAGGTGAGTCAGAATTGCTTGTACGGTGTTGGTTAATCCCTTGAAGTAACCCAGTCTAGCTCGAACAAACTTTGACGTGAACGCTGGTGAAGAGTCGCGGTGATCAACTCAGTTAGCGCGTCAGACATTCGTCTTGAAGGTTGATGGTTCGAGTCCTGTTCTCGGTAGACCGTTTCTCTTAAACTCGCGTTGTGTCTTTCTAATCGCCAAAAGCTCTGTTACAAGTGTGATACATCCGATACATTTTAGTCAGCGAACGAAGATGTATGAAGTTGACTTCTCGTCGGTCAGGCCAGCAATAAGGCCCCGGTCGGCAAACGGATCCAAAATTTCCATTCAACGCCGTTGAACACTGCTGAATTCGACAAGGGGAACTCGTTTGGACACTCTGTTGAATGATGCTAAATGATGCTGAAGGATGTTGAACAAAGTTTGATAGCCATCAAATATCGGTACAGCAAAGTTGTATTCAATAAAGGCGATGATGTGGAATCTGTTTCAGTGACCGAAACGTCAAATTTCTATTTTATGGCCTTTGTGACGGTCACTCTCTTACACGCTCTATCCAGGCTTTTTCATTAAAGACCGCGTGGGTTCGTATACCGGAACAACTCACGCAAAAATACGAACTGTTTTACAGGCTTTGTTCTCGGTCGAACCGTCGTGCAGCTTCGCGACTCGGTACATATCTAATTGCACTATTCCCCTTTACTTTGGGGAATAATTGTTGAATATATATCGTTTTGCGCCTGAGCATTAAACCGAAGAATGCTAAATGCTCAGGTTTCCACAGGAAATTTTGTGTTTTCAAAAGCCATTTTTACCGCTGGAGAAAAAAAAACACAAAAAACTGAAGCATCCGATTGAAATCTTTAACCATGTTCATGGCAATTCGACTAGTGAAAATTTATTTGGCTAGTAAAAATAGGAGAAATCACTAAATACTGGGCTGGTAAGTTAAAACGTTTGAGTTGATCCCTGAATGCGCTATTCACTACACCGCGACACCTCCACACAACAAGGAACAAGTATTCTTTTGTCCTTTAACCGATACAAAGGGCTTTATCCCTAGGTTGAAACCATACTGAGCATATTCGACGCGCTCATTCAAGCTAGTAACTACAGCAACACGACAGTAAAACAAGAGCTTGTGTTGCTTGTTGATGACCTTGGTCGTGGACTGTGTCAAAGCCTTAGTACAGGAGAACCCGCTCTGGTCGCAGAGTCTCACATCGTTGTTATTAGGAGCGAAAAGAACAGCTTCGACACCGTGGACGTTAATTTCACGAACACCGCATGTGAGAACTGCAGCTACACTGTTCAAGCTAGTGCGCAAGTTTTGCTGGGACAGTCGTTGAAAGGCCGCTATGAGACATGGGACTGTGATGAAGATGGATGTAATGGCGCATGCATTGTATCCGCTCAGGTATTATTTCTTGACCTCAGTTTCTTTCTCTTCTGGATTTGAGGGAGGGGTGGGGAGTCTGTACTTTGTGCTTTCTGAACCCTTTACTCGTGGTCCCCCTCCCCCGCCCACCATTTCACATTGCAACTGTAGTACGGAAGACCTGCCTACCTGCTTTCTTAAACTAAAATCCGTTTCCCTTTATATGATATTGCGTAGTATACTAGTTAGAATCTCGGACTATCGTTAATATCTCCTACAATTTTTTTGTTTTCCTTGCGTGTTTGAGATGGCGGGGTGCGATTATATTCCACTTGTGGAGCTCATGCGAATAAAACACGAAAAAATGACCTTTTTAGCGTAACACATTCATTTCTTGTCTCTCTAGTACCCGTACGACTTGCTAGCTGTGTCCAATAACGAAAGCTCCATCAGTGACGTGGTTTATGTCAAACTCTTTAACCCAGAAAACGCCGCTCCTTTGTCAGCCAACGGTCTTGCTGAACCCGCCACTTTCAGGATACCTCTGAGAAGTTACAACGCATCTAATGACAATGTAGCGATGGTAAGTGCACGATTAGTCAGAAATGCCGTTCAAAGGGGCTACGTCTTGGGAATTTTTTTTCATTTAGGAGTCAAGACTATGCTGAAGTTAAAACTAAATACTTTTCATTTTTAACGAAATAATCCTGAAAAACCAAGAGGGAGGTTTCAGAGGGAGAACAAACCATAATACGTTTTTCGCAGAGGAAGTACAAACGATGATCAGTTCATAACCATTTTACCAAGACAAGGGAACAACTCGAAAAAATTGGCCCATTTTTTTTCAGGATACAACCTCTTTTTTATCCTAGACTTCCGTAGCCAAACAAACTTAGTTGCAAACTGGTAGAGTAATTTTAAACAAAACTGAACAACTATTTTTGGGTTTCTTTGATCCCAGTATGTCTTTCAGATTTCTTAAGTAACACAAAAGACAGTTGAATAACCCTTCAACCGTATGTTTCCAAAAGTGACGACTCTTTATAGTATTGCGAGGCCGAAAGCTATGAGTTATGACCTTGAGTGCTCTTGAACAAAATGAGAGAGTAGACCAGACTTTTTGTATAACAGACCTGATAAAATATTGTGGAATGTAAAGGACACCGCTTCAAAAAGCACCTATCCGCTGTAACTTCAACAAACACTACACCTAGTAAAGACCTTTCTACAAGGTTGTAATCCTACCGGTTAGGGGTCTCTACCTTCTTGCTGTTTCCTTTAATAAATAGACAAGGAACCTTTCTCCAGCGTTTAAGATAACCTAACAAAATGATGGAAGTAATCCTGCCATAGGCTAGCATCCCATCCAGATGGGGAGGAGGTGGGTAGCAGTAACACTCTCTGTTGCTCGACGTTACAGATGCAGGATTAAGGTTTCGCTTCGGCTGGGTGGGTTCCCTGTTTCCTGTGTGTGACTTCACGTTTTCCAACTGACCGTTACAATTGAACTCTTTCCCGTCCTTTTTTTTAGTGTCATGCTTGGGACGAGTCTTCACTGTCATGGAAAACAGATGGTGTCACCACCACAGTCATCCCAGACAATGGAAACGGAGGTGTGTCTGTGGACTGCAAAGCTTCTAGCCTTGGATTCGTGACAGTTTTAGCCGTCGATTCCTCCGTCCTCCCACTGCAATCTTCCACCACCCAGTCACCAACTGTTTCCACTCAACACGTTGCGCCAGAAAATGAGGTTCATATCCAATTTAAACTCGTTGGCAATTATGAGGATGTCATTACCGACTCAAGCAAACCAGAGTTTATAAGCCGGGTTACACAGGCCATCGCTGATGCAATGGGCGTCCAGACCTCTCGTCTAACTAACGTTGATGCTCGACCAGGGAGCATTCTGGTCTCGTTCACCTTGCTACCGGGAGGGCCTGGCGAGAATAATGTCTCAACAGCCGTTTCAGTATTAAGGGAACTGGTGACGAGTGGAAACTTTTCAGTTTCTCTGGCAGACGGTCGGACATTGGTTGCTGATTCGGTCTCTTTCCAGTCCTCCGCGAACCCATTCTCACCAGTTACATCCCTCTCTCCCGCGCCCACAACACAAGAGGAGGAAGAACCGTCTGAGACCTCTTCGAAGCTCAACACTGGTGCGCTGTTTGGAATTATCGTAGGCTCAATCGTGGGCGTGACGCTTTTGATCGCTAGTGTGATTTTATTCGCAAACATGAGAAGCAGATTTTCCAAAGTGGATTACGCCTCTGGTAAAGAAAAAGAGATCAAACCGGCCTTCTCCCCCACATCAGGTAATTATAATTGTAGGTTTTGTACACGATAGTGCACGCAGGATAAAAACATATGTGTGGACTTCTGGAGAAATATTTGAAGATAAAGTAATCGTCACTTGTGTTAGATCCAAGCGGCTTTCTAAAGTTTTCTACCTGAATGTGCTAAAAGTTTCTTCGATGAAGATAAAATGCAGTTAATTTTTTTGTCTTTCTCTTTGTGTTTTAGCTCACGATAATAAAGTAGTGTATGAAGAGTTGCCTAAAGGTATGTTCACAAACCCTTTGTGTTGAAGATACTCACACGAGTGGCCTCTCGTTTGTCAGAAAGCCTGAGAAATTCGCACTTCCTTTGATCCTTTTAGGTGGTTCTCTTCAATTGCATTGTGCATCCTTTCTTCGCATCATTTTTTTGAGTGATTAGCGCGCGCAGCTTCGGTACTTGATAGGTTTTCTATGAAAGCTGAGCAGTTCAGAGAAATAACAGGCCGTTTTCTCCTAAACGAGCTCGGTGAACCCCATTTTTTATACATAAATTCAAATGGCACACGGTCGAGTACAATATATCGTGATTTCAAGAAAAGTTAAAAATTCTGCTTTGAGATATTTTTAGATATTTTTTTGTCTTCAGGTACAGCAGGGCATGTACGCACGCGCCAAGTTCTTTAATTTTTTTTTTCATGTCCTTAATTCCTGTTCAACTAAAATAGTTATACAGTGCAAGATAAATGTCTGTTTTGTTGAACTGCTCCAATACTTCAATACAATCGATGACTTTTTAAAGTAATTATATAGTTCTCATTTCTGATCACTAGTGTTTCTCAGGAAAACCATGCGGGTCGTATAGTTGCTATCAATGGCTATCCATGTTGTGCCAAAATAAGCTGCGATAACCCCTATTTTTCTTGTATTTTTGAAATGTTCTAAACATAATTACTAATTGGACCAAGTCTTAGAAAATTTTAAATACTCCTTCTATTTCGATGGAATCACCTTTAATAAGCCCCAACAGTGGTGAGCGCCAAATTTCTCCTCATATCAGTGTATTATAGCACATCCAGGTCATGAGAATTTAGCAAATGATCACCAAAGATGAATTGTCTTGATGTTTAAGCAAGTTCTCCCAATGAGTAATTAATAAAATCTATGGAGACCAATAAGGAGAATTTGTTGCTGGGGCTTAAAGGGTCAATAATAGAGTTACTGTATTGAACGGGATTGAAAACAGTGTAAACAACAATCTTGGATTGTGTCGTTTAAGTACATTCAGTGTCCTTTATTCTTGGTATGAATTACTCTGTTTAAGCTTTTTATCAGACGCTGTATTTCTCTGAGCTCCTGATTTCTGATGCCAATGTACATCATATTTGGATTTTTTAAAGACTTTCTCAGTTTGTTCACTACCATGTGGTGTTGAAATCAAAATAACAAGAATAGGTCACCATGCCCATGAAAAAGATATGATGAACTCAAGTTAGCTGATAACTGTTTAAAATAAGACCGCTAAACACGCTTGTTTGGCCAGTTCATTTCACATTTGGTGGGAACAGGAAGAACAGAACAGGGACTTTAAACAACGGAATAGTCGTCATGTATCAAGCACAAAAGTACAGAGAGAAAATAATTATGTGTTTAATGACTGCCGGAGTCACGCAGCTCCAAATGATATTAGCTGAAAACGTTTCTCCCCCTCATATTATCGAGATCACGATTTTACCTCCCCTCGTGGTGGACAAGTTCCGTTTCTAGCGACAAGTTATTTTTCTGGCCAAGAAATCTTTTGAAGACCTTTTCAATCAAAAACGACAATGATTTATTCTTCTGAACAGCTCAGCCTCAAAGAAATTCCACTAAGTTCTAAACGTGTACACGATAACGACACAAGACATTATACGCAGCAATGATGCGCAATGCAATTCAAAGGAATCAATAGCTGACTGAACCCTAATCTCTGCTATCGTGATGTGATCTTCATAAAACCGTTTACTCCTATGTTATAACCAGCATCCCGTCGATCCAGGAGGACCATACTTCATAAGGGCTTTTCGTTCACGTTATTTTGTTGCATAATAGTTTTCGATATTGTTTAATTAATTAATTTTTCTTGTTAAGGACCCCTTTGAAAACCACATTTGCGAAAGGGCTTTCTTGCTAAATATTTATTTATATATTTACAGCTTAGATCTAAATGCTATTGTGGTAATATATTTTATGTTCTTTTTGCTGTAGACGAAAAGAAAATCAACTCCTACCCTATGGTCAACCTTCGAGAAGAAGGTATGTGATGATCTTATAGATATAGCTACGTTAAGGGAACCGTGATCCCTGGTCAGCTTCTAACCTATACTCTCCGTTCTCACACTTTTTCATAATTCAATTTGGAGAATTTCCGGTGGGGCGTTTTGTTATGGTGACCTTAAGAAATCATGCAATGCCGGGTGAGGAAATGACTTTCAACGAGAACGAGCATCTCAAAATTTGTTTTTGTTGTTTTTTTTTGCACTTTGGTTATCTATAGTTTCAAGGACATAACCTCTTTCTATCTCCCCTTACTGACTGAATAAAACAGAAACACTTACATTAAGTGATAAGAAGCTATATTTCAGCAGGATGGCTCTATTAGCTTTCGCTGCTCTCCCTATAAGGATCAGAAAAAATAAATACATTTAAAATAGTTAAGAACTTAAAGTTAAACAAAATTGACAAAATTAGCACTAAAGCAAAAAAGAAAAACCTGTTTTAAGTGATCAACTTAAATTTGTAGAAAAAAGTTGTAAGTTCCTTGTTTAACTTGCTTAGTATAAAAAAGTCCTTTAGTTTTTGGCTTACCAACTGATAAGTGCCGCAATATTGAACTGTCAATTGGCCAGGCTCCTTGTGGTTTGAAATAACATCAGTTAAGCGCTTGCATTGGTCTGCATCGTGTCTTCGGACTCTGTTCCAGCTAAGATAGAATTTTTGAGTCTTTGTTTCGTTTGCAGCTGCTGTTAATTAGTTTCCTGCGAAGATCACATTCAGTAATCGTGTTTTTCTTCTTTACCTTAAGCCGAGATACCATTGCCGGGGACTCCATGTTATCCTGAAGATGAAAAAAAGTGTGATTAGCAATGACACCAGTCCAGTTTCTTCGTCTCTTCTGCGGAACATTGGCGAATATATCGTACAGTGTGACATTCAATTTTCAACATTTTTGATGCACTAGACTACGAGCAGTCCCTTTTTCCGCTCAGGAATAGTCGAGCGAGTGAGCGTGACAATTGCCGCGTGGAAACGACAACAACAACAACAACAACAAGCTTTATTTGCATGACTATAACAAAGTATTACAGTATTACGTGACGCGCGTGTGGTTGCTTACTACAAGTCCACGCGGCGGGCGATTTTCGAGCTCGCTCGCGTGTTCTTCGGTTTCGCTCGCCTATCCCCGAGCGGAAAGAGACTGATCGTAGGCTGTTAAAGCACATAACATAATCACTCAACTTAAAATTCACAAATTACAACTTCGAATTCGTGTCATAAAATCTGCGCGTGTTCGTCTCAGGAACACCAAACGAGTAATTTAGGCGCTTTACGGAAGCTTCGATACGTGCCATTTTTAAAATAGCACGTATCGAAGCTTCCGTAATGTAATACATCGGACATTTTATTTTGGACATTCCGCGACACCTGAACTGAAGCACTTGACACCCGAGATCGGTAAGCATCCTACATACGAGAGCCGTCGGATGTCGGTTCTTGGATGTAAGATCTCAGATCTCAGATATCGAATGCTTTTTAGATGTCGAATGTCGAATATCAGATGATATGGCACCTGCAAGCTTCCGCACGACTTTTCACATAACTCAAATTTGCCTTTCCGGTTTCGAAAATCTTAGATGGCCTTAATACGTATGAGAAAAAACAGCTAAACCCTTCCCATTTTTTCTCATGGTTGTGAAAGTTTGAAAAAATTCTCTTTTTTCCGGCGTTACTGCAGATCCGACTGGCTGAGGCGATCAAAATCTTCCGATCCGTTGGGTGCTTTTGTGGTTCTTGTGGCTCTGTAAATACGTTCTTGTTATTAATCACCAAGTTTAACATGACACAAAACAAATAAAATGCAATTTGCTTTACACATTTTACCCTTATAATGTAGTGTCCTATTTACATAGTTTAACTTCGGGACAGGTTGACTTCGGAAAACGTTTTAATGTTTCACGTTTGTCAGTTAATATATGTATACTCTGTGTTTAATTGCATCGTAATACGTTTTCTGACACAACTAAGGGCCTCCACAGACTAGACAGTTAGTTGTCGACAACTTTTTGTTATCGACAGCTAAAGGTTATCGAAAACTAGAAAACGTTGTGTGTGAGACGAATTGTCGACGACTTAACGCTAAATTTTTAGTTGTCGACAACTAGGCAGTTTCCCTTTTCGAAAAGGGAAACTGCTCAGTCAACTAAGACAACTACGTTTTTGACCGTTTTTCCTGTGTGTGAGGATGATTGGTTTAGTTGTCGTAACTGCGCTCGCCATTTTGAAAACGTATCGCGTTATAGGCATCCGTAGTGAACGTTAGTTCCCAAGCTCTCGCTGGCCTTACTTAGTTATCGACAACTAACACTCCAATGTGTGGAATGCTTTCATCGGACAGAATTAGTTGTCGACAACCAAATATCTAGTCTGTGGAGGCCCTAAAATACAATAAAAAAACAACCATATTGTTCAATGAATAATTTGTTCGGATCTGAAATTTTGTTAATAATGCACTTTTTCTTCGATAACAGCTTACTCTAAAACTTTTGTAAGTAGAACTTCTTATTCTGACTATATAACAAATAAAACTGACCTTAAACATTGCTGTAAATAGCCACTACACTGAACCATTAAAGTTGGCGTTTAAGCAAAGGATGCCTTGAGTATACTGATATTTAATTCATAAACACTTCACCGGGTGACATAAAGGCTGCACGGTTCTAGTTTATGTTGTGGGAATACGACGTAAATATGAACAACTAGCGTGTCCTTGGAAGTTGAAATCGGGACTACAGTCTGTGTTTGATGCCGGGATATCTGTCAGGGGCTCAAACTGCTAAGTCATATTGGCTCCATGGCCTCCTTATGAGTGACTATGGATACGTCGGACTCGAGATGTGAAGGCCGATGGACCGAGTCGTGGACTCGGTTACTTCGAGATAAATATCCCTCATTGTTCACGGAAGCCGAAGTGAATAATTGTTTTGGTATGTATCACACTGAAATAAATGAAATAAAAAAAAACTCTCTTATCGGCTTTAGCCGAGCATTCCATGAGATCGGGAAAGAAAAACCGCTTGTCCTCATAGACTGTCTGCATTAAACTTCCATGTAAGTTGTTTTTACGTATGCAACTGGGCCTTAGTGCATGCCATTGTACCAGGAGGAAATAAAATGGCAGTGGAACCTTAAAGAAGTTAATATCATTTTAGAATCTCTACAAAAAGCGTCAGTATTGGAATCAACGAAAGCCCAAAAGTAATGCTTCAATTTTGTTTAATATTGCTCTTTTAGTTTTCTGAAACTAATAACAGGTGAAACAAGTGACTTTTGACATGGATGGCCAGGATGGAAATGGATTACAAAGCTATTTTCAAGTTCTTCCATCGTTTCTTGGAAAAATCACTAAAAACCTACTTGTGGTTTGTTTTCGCCTTGAGAAAATTACTTTAAATTTTTCTCTTTGTTTGATGTGGCCCCTTTAAGATGTACAAGGGGTTAGTTTCTAAAGAAACTGTGGTGCTGTGTCGGTGGGGACGTGAAACACAAAACTTCCTTTGTTTGGCAAAGCGGGCAGTCGGAAAACACCATTTTAAGAATCATGACCTTCTAGCCAGTGTCACGTGATATGTTCCCCTGTGGGACTTGAATTACCCAATTAGATCATTACACTCTCGATATAAAACCTCTACAACGGTTCTCTTAACAGTTTATTGTACTGAAATAATTTTATCTGACAACGTCTGTCGCTAAACACACTCTTGCAAAATGGTAAAGTTTTCTTGCGTATAACCTATTTACAGTTAGTATCCGAAATTAATCGGTGGATTCAATATACACCTTAAAATTACTCTTTTCAGAGAAGTTAGCGATTTTATGTAAAAGCGCGAATTTAATAACTGGCTCATATATATTCAAAAAGTTATTAATAATAATTGTTTAAAAATCAGTCATCAAAATGCTGAGTAGTAGTGAGTAAATCCTCTTGTAGAAAACCACTAAATCGCTGTAGAAAAAGAAACGGTGCGAAGATATGAATTTTATTTTCAAATGGTAAAAACAATATTGGTTTTTACCACGGAAAATTAAAATTCATATCTTTAAGCCACTGAGTAATTTTCTTTTTTATTATATGGACAAGAGTATTTTTGCACCAATATATCACTAGTGGATCAAATATATACAGGTCATGAGAACAAAGAAAATGATCACCAGACATAAAATGTCTTGATTTTTAATCAAATTTTCCCAACTAGTAACATAAGAAATATATGGAGAACAGTAAGGAGAATATGCATGTGGATATTAAAGGGTTAAATGGCTTATTCTAGGAACGAGACTGATATAGAAGCTGGAGTGAAGCAGGATTCAAACGCATACAATTAATATAAGGTGAAAACGAACTTGAATACAGATGATAATGTACTTCCATTACGTGTCTAAAGATTATAATAACAGTTTTCTCTAGTTATATTTCCATGGCACTCTACACCATTAACAGGCAAATGCGGTAACACACAAACAGTGGGGATATTAAGTGGCGTGAGACGTAGTTATGGCAATAGCTATGTACTGAAAATATCAGTCAGTATTGTATTTTTAAATTCAATTTGTCTGTTCTCTTTGATCAACACTATTTGCCTTGAATTCTTTACGTTTCAGCCAGTTTTTCCCTTCTTAGTTTTTATCCATTTAAAACTTATTTGATTACGATTCGCTACAAGACAAAAATAATACAAAATACACAATATAATAACCACTAAAAAAAAAAGAAAAAATAACGTGACTTTTATCTAGTATGACGAGGAGTGTTGTCGACAAGACATACGAACTCAAAACTCTTAATCACCCCTTTGGCAAGCAAGACAAGTACTCTTTGGGGGTTTCATTTTAGATGAAGGCAATTTAACCTCATGGGAACCCCATATAAAATGACGGAGGTGCTAGTCTACCTTTCAGCAGCTGTTCAGGGGTTCAAAATTCCTAATTTGGCACGGCTTAGCGTGAATAAATTCAAAATGAGCACCCGGTGGTGCAACGCCTCAAAACGAGATTTTAGTTCCTAATAGGGCATCTTTTCAAATTTTTCAGAACGCACCCGTCACTTTTGTGTAAAACTAGCCCCCGGTAATTTAAAGACGTTTCTTTAAAATCTGCCCATCATTTGGAAGTAATCCTGACTTGGACGTGGCGGTACTGAGTCGTCCATGTCCCCGTCGGGGGGAGGGCGGGGAATCTCTTCCATACTCTCAAAAATCTCAGGCTCGACCACAACAGGCTCCTTTGGTTCCATTCCCATCGACGAAAACAAAGACGAATTCGACGGCGATGCTACCTTGCGTGCATTGCCCAGCTCGCCTTCGAAACCAATGTTTTCGTCACCCAACTCAAGCGGGTCGTCAATGTCAGTGTCGTCATCACAAATGAGTTTCGGGATAGATCCCGCGGGATTGGGCTCGTGTACCGTGGGTTCAAGCATCCCTGGCAGGTAAGAGGTTCTAGCCCAGTCGTAACTGGTCAAGGCGCGTTCGTTGACAGTTGGAGGCTTTCTGTATCCCATATCAAATTTGGATGGTTCTTTTTCTTGTTCTGTTGATAAAGAGGAAATTTATTGCATTCTAATTATAGACGTTTAGGCATTCAAGATTAAATCGTTTCACGTAAGGGTAGCCACCAATTTCTCATGTTTTGTCAAAAACAATGACGTAATTTTCTAATTCATCAAAATAAACGTTTCTGTAAGAAGAACTTTTTTTCAGGTTTTACGGAGTTCTCAATAACCTTAATTTCATTGGAACTTGTTATCACGCGGTTCTATTGTTTTCAGGGCCAGGCCTTTTTTTTCCGTTGTTTGTTTATCTCCTCTAAGTGCTGCGTGGTGGCCTTTTTTTCGCAGTCTCTTGGCGTGACCTCTCTACTTGAAGGTTATACAAGCTAATAGTCTGTTAGTAGAGAACCAATCAAATCTAGTGCGCGCTTGTTCATTTGCCGAGAACCGTCACAACTATTCACCAAAGGAGAGGGAAGTCGAGGTGAGATAAATGTCTGTTACGTTTCATGGAGACTGAGGGTTAGTTGTGTTAGTATATACCTCACAAATAACTACTTCACCGCATTTTCTCAGTTAAAGGCCCCCGGCGCTTATTTCAAACTTGGCATGACGGACCGGGCGTTTATTTGAATCAGCAGTTTATTTGGGCCCACCATTTTTAAAGAAAGGGTTATTATTCGTTTTTCTTGGCAGCCGAGTATCTTGCCCTTAAATTCTTAAGTTTATCATACAGCAAATAACCGTCTGAGGAGCTTATATACAATTCCCTCTTTTACACCCAGCGTTTATTCGAGGCCCGGCGTTTAATCGAGAAAATATGGTATTTCTGTCAAATGCGCAAACACGCACCGTCGCTACTTGATCGCGGGAAGCCGTGATGTTTGGATCCATCGAAAATTGGAGCAGCCAGCCAGTGCGCGTGTAGGCCCTAATGACTTAGCATATATTAATATGAGATGAGATGAGGTGAGAGGAGGGGAGGGGAGGGGAGGGGAGAGGAGAGGAAACATGGGACATGGGGCATGTGGGATGAGAAGAGATGAGATGGGATAGGGATGGAATGAGATGAGATGGGATAAGGTGACATGACATGACATGAGATGCGATTGGATAAGATAGTTTTCACGTGGGAAGCAATTTCACGCGTGCTCACATGTTTTCTACTCGGTCTACTTTTCTTTAGAGAGAAACTGCTGTAGTCCATATCTTTACTTACTTACCTCTTGCTTGCCGCCTAGCCTCTCTCAACTCCTGTCTACGCCTTCGTTTCTCTATTTCACTAAGCGGAGTGCTGTTTACGTCCGTGAACTTGTTCCTCTTCAGCCACCATGAATGAACTACGCACATGCAGCAAACGAAAACAATAAAACCGCCGAATCCTGCCGCCACCGCGATTATGATTGGCTTGTAGTTCGTGTCCAGCGTGTACAGTGTCGTGGGTTTTGTCGACGTGGTTGGCGAGTGATTGATAGTTGTTACACTCGAGTTCGTTGACATTGCAGCGGTTGCTGACACTAAAGTGAGACAGTGAAATTATCATCTTCATCTTTAAACAACTTGCGATAATTGCTGTTAACAAGTTAATAACCGGGCGACGAGCAGTCGATAGAAGCATACGTGCATGGAGATGGTAGACTACACTGATCAGTCCCTTTCTAGATAGTCGTGCCGTTACCTAATCGCGCGGACATTTGCACGGAACGGACAACGAAAATAAGCATCAAAGGGAGGAACAGTTCTGTACTGGCAACAGAGGAAGATTTGTGCGCATTTATCAGGATAGCAGAAGTAAACTGGCAGAACTGAAAGGAGTTACGTAGACTAGCTATCGTGAATGATTTGTGTTAAAGTCACTTGGAAGAAGATATTGAATTCACTCGCCTAAACTGAAATCTTACGTGATATATTACGGACCTAGGTACCATGAATAGTTTTGCAAACTGGAGCTAAAGCCAATAAAACTGATGGCCGTCCTAGGCGTTTTTTTAATCAAGAGACTCTCGTTTTGCTCCGAGCCCTAGAGTCTTAAATCCCCTATAGTACCTGAGACTATGTCAGTAGTTCTACTTACCACTGGCAGAATGGCTTGCGGTGACAGTCGTTGCTGTTGGTGCTAAAAACACGAGAGAACAAACACGTGAATCCATCTCTTTAGGTTATGGCGGGAAAAACTGGAGAAGGAAGGTTATCAACTGTGGAAGACCTTTCTCATCTTGAAAACGTCAATGTGTTCTCTAATCGACCACTTTAATAGTTGTTGTACCACTTAGTAATGAATACAGTATTTAAAAGAAGTGTTCTTACCGTTGTTAATCAAACTTGTAGTCGCAGAATTAATTGTAGGCGTCGATGTCGTTGGTACTGAAATAAGGTAGAGCAGACAGGTAAAGTTAGCTTTTTCGGAGCGCAATTTAGATTTTGCATGCCGTCTGACGAATCAAACGCGGAGGAGAATGAAGGAATGGGACTTGAAAGTTTCCGTATGAAAAAACTTTCAGTTTATTTGAATCCCCTCCCGCTCACACTAAGGCCAAGCAAAACCTGTTCTCTACATAATACATGTCAGTTTCCTATTTTGAGATACCTCTCGTATGGCAACACCTGGCTAAGTATTCAGGTGTTTTTTTGTATTTTAATGAGGCTAAATAAGCTAAGTACTTATGGTCCAATAAACACCAAAACTGGTTCAATAACCTTCAGTAAGAGGAATCGACGGCAGTTGAAACTCGAGCCGTCGTTGGATTACTTATTCAAATTTTGGCTCCGAATTATTGACTCTCGTGGCCTCTTATCGACTCTCATACGCTCTCATTAACTCTCATGGCCTCTTATCGACTCTTACTTTCTCTCATCAACCCTCATAGAGTCCCATTTCACTCTCATGGCCTCTCAACAACTCTCATGCACTTTCACTAACTCTCATGCGTTCTCAAATAGTTTAAATGCTCTTTAACTCTCGACGACTTTTGGTTCATGTCTACACCGTAGGAGCTAACACTTTTCCAGTCACACTCACCAATGGGGCAGCTTGCATTGAGCCAACACGCACTCTTATTGTAACTTTCAGGTGGAAGGCACGAGTTGTTGGCAGGGCAATAACTGTCGTCTTGTCTAGTGCAGTTGCACTCTGTCAGGTTGTTGGCTTTGTCGACACATCTCTGTACACCAGGCAAGTTGCACCAAAACTAGGGAAATAAAAAAATGTATCATTGCATTCAGTGGCACGATACCTTAAAATCGGGTGTTCCACAGGAGAAGCTGAGCAAGTTTCGTTTTGTCTATCTGAAAAAATGTTTGTCTCCTGTCAGTTTCACTTCCCCTCGACAAGCATGAAAAGGTGGCTGTTTGACCCTCAAAGATGGCTGTTTGCCTTCACCCTCGACCCGCAATGTTCAGTCTCGGGGAAACAAACGCACTGTTTCTCTTTAATTCATGTCACCAACCAAAGATGAGCCCGCGTTTTTATACGGTAGTTTAAGGGGCCGATTACATGAGGCGGGCTGGCCCGGTTAGCCGTGCTTGCTCGGTTTGCCGGGATCTTGGCACGTCTGTGAAACACAATAACTGATCTACTTCGCGATTACATGGAAAAATCTCAGCCCGGCTAGCTGGTATCCCGGCATCACAATGCCAGGATCCCGGCTAGCCGGGCTGAAAATTTACCATGTAATCGCGATTGGCGGGCCAGCGCGGCTAGCCGTATCAAAACTTTCTCGCCACTAAATGCAAAGTGGCTCACCAGCAGATCGATATTTCTCTTTCTATATAACACGTAAAGGTTTATCAGACCATAAAGTTACGTAAAACTGAAAATACTACACCAAAATAATGGATTAGCGAAAGTAAAAACATTCGATTCATGCTCTTTGATGTACTGGGCCATCTTTTCACACGACAGCTTCTAAATTTAGCCGTAGGCGGGCTGGCTCGCCTCATGTAATACCGGGCTGAGCCGTCATCTCGGTAGACCGAGCCAGCCCTGCTACCGAGCCAGCCCGGCTCATGTAATCGGCCCCTAATAGAAATGTTAGTAAGTTTACAACACTGCAAGTGAGTGAGAAGCACGTGTCCCTGGCCTGCACGTGACAAATCTGACCAGCTGCCATACGGATTTCATCTACAAATGCAAAAGCTATAGAACTACCTTGTGCAGCATAACAAACGGTTCCACACGAAAATACTGCTCAGTAGCTTTTATTTGAATGGCCACAGACATTGGAAGGATTTCTGATTCACAAACTCAAGAGTTAGAGCCCCCTTATACAATAAACAGATCATAGAAAAGAACGTCTCTGTAGCTTTCAACTGGTCACGTTTTGGGATTTCGTCTAAAGAGTTCTATTTGGCTTGTTAAATTAAGAGTTCAGTTGTTTTCTTAACGCCCGCGCAGCTCCTATTTTGAACAAATAAAATGACTGTTTCTAGGCAACGACAGAAAGGTGTAAATTCATTCATAGCGGATTTTAAAATAAAACACTTAAACAAAACCGTCAAAGAAATAAAAAATACTATCGTTTTCCTTTCCAAAAAAAAATTGTCTACAAATGCGTTGACTTGAGATAACATTAGCCCTGAATTAATTTTAGCCGACATTACAAACATCGAGAGCTCAATCTATTCAAATGAGACCAGTCGTCTAAATAACACTTAGCCGAACATTAGATGAACTTCACGGCAATTAAGCTGACTTTCGACACTTTTTCACTAAATAGTAGCCTCTTATGTTGTATAATAATTAATTGTTAGAATATATTCAGTTTTCCCTTTTAATTTGTACGTTGGAAACATTAAGGATCGTTTCGATCTCGATATTGGTTTTGATGTTGTAGCACTAGTTAAATTTTATGATAACATAAAATTATTAAGAACGCGTTGAAATGTGTCACCTGCTTCTTGCTGTTAACGATAAAGCGTTAACAAATTCGAAAAAGGCTGAATACTTGCAGTAAGACCCGCAGCAAATTATTAAGAAACATAATTTGAATAACTGCCGTTTTCTTGAAACAGTTACCGAGTTAATGACTTATGTCAGTCGTTTAGTTTCATTCGGGGTGTGAAATTTCTGCATGATATTTAAAAACAAAGGTTGACATATTTTAGCAAAGAGAAATTCTTGATATTATACCTGGTTTTGGCTACTGGCGGCATCAGAAACGAACGCTGCAAAAATATAAAAATAGATAAACATTAACTTTGAGATACGAATTATAATTTTTATATACCTTCATTTGTTGCTTTGTGAGGCAAGAAAAAATAATTCTTGAACAAAATGCTTTAGTGACAACGCACAACAGTGTGCAAATTCCATTTAAATAGTCACTAAATTCAGCGCAAAGTGCAAACTTTTGATAATCGAAATGAAAGGGAAATATGAGTAGTTATCTGCCAGTGTGCACATACATTCAGACACATACAAGCTAAGCGTGCGCTTCACAGAAAATAATGATAAAGCTCGACAAATACCTGATAGCGTCGATAAAAATATCACACAGCTTAAGACATACATTTTGGAAGAACTTTTTGTTAACACTTGACCAGGCTAGTCATTTTTCTTCATTATTTCTTTCCTGCCTGTTCTCAGCGAAGTTAACGTCATCCTGTCGACGCTGAGTTCATCGAATATTAATGACGTTTTCTTTATCGAACCAGGTTTCCAGAATTACCTTAACACATGCCGTGCGTTAAACAGTCAACAAATTGAAAAGAGCTCTTCAAAGGTCAGTCGCAAGACGCCTAAACTTTGCAGTTACTAGAAACAAGACGATTTTTATTTTCTTAGAGACATAAAGCTAAAAACTTACCAATCTTGTGATGGAAATTTTATGATAGTTTTTTTTAAAGACGTGCAATTTGGTAGCTTCGGATTTTAATTTGCAAAATGGTGTAGTCTATTTCGTTTTGTTTTGTATAACGTTCTTTTTTAATTATGATTAGTAGTTCTCTCAGCTTGAGTTTTGTTTAAAGGTCTCAATTTAAAAGTAGCGAATTGATTTTCATTCCTGACTTTTGTAAGAAAATGACAAAATCTAACGGTTTTATATATAAATTTCACTTTTTTCAAGTTCTGTCGTTTTGTTTTGTTTTGCACATCGACTTCCCGACTGTCTAATTAGTTTACGAGGAAGGTCAAAAACGTAAGAGCTATGTTCAGCAATATCTCTAAGTATGAATAATTTACCAGTTGATATATGCAAAACATTCTTGGTGGTTTGAGTCACCAACACAGGCTGTCAAATTTTCTTCATGAGGTCAAATTAACACAAAAAGTCAACAGAGAGAAGGTTTAAGACGGAACCATTAGGAAATTGAGTAAATCTAATTTTCAGTGGACAAAAATCTTGTACCAGAATAACTTAAAGCATATCGCATTCTTTTTTACATTTTGTGAGAGCTATGGATGTAATTTGTTATCTGTAATAACCCCAAAGACAATTTCTTATGGGAGCCCGAGAAAATAAATTTCAAATTTCACAAAATGAAGTCTTACGCATAAAAATTTACCTATTTT
>Ga0126336_10000201_pt1 | contig 19675 bp, 10 predicted proteins | sample SidCmetagenome_FD_92530 | JGI IMG/M metagenome (GOLD analysis project Ga0126336, IMG submission 92530) | Coral microbial communities from El Islote,Puerto Morelos, Mexico - Siderastrea C C metagenome | ecosystem: Host-associated > Invertebrates > Cnidaria > Coral | place: El Islote,Puerto... | reverse complement strand
TCTATGATAAATAACTTCTTTTTACGCAGCGTCCGCAGCGAATCAAGCCTGTCAACCGGGATTTACTGGAATTAATTGTACAATTGGTGAGATTTTTTAAGTGAACTTAAGTTGTTTTTTTTTCAGCTTAATTAATGTTCTAATTCTTCATATATCTGATTCTCCCCTGTTGAAAATGTAACACTGAGATTACTAGTATAACAGCGAATTATTTATAGTTGGTGTGGTCAAACGTTTATCTATACGTCGTGTGTTTAAACTATTGTACTTGAATCATTGCCTGTGGTAACCACACAAGAGCGTATAGCTGTAATGGAAATTTTAATACGTGCTCGTCCTTGAGTGCGATAAACAGTGAGCAGTACTTTTTGCTGGTAGTGTCAAATTTATACTTAAAAAAGGATTTTTCTTTTTCTTTGATTTGTAGACATCGACGATTGCCTTAATGAAAATTGTTCAGGTCATGGTGCTTGCAGTGACCGTGTAGACGGATACTTTTGTTTCTGTTTCGCTGGATTTTATGGAAGCAACTGTGAAATAGGTAAGGATAAATAAGCTCGTTTAATATTTGTTCAGTTTTAAATATCTTGCAGACTTAAAGTTAGGATACTAATTGAAATTACAATTAGTTAATTGAAAGAGTTTAATTTTTGTCTGTCTATCTTTCCGAAAAAAAATGTGTTGTGTCCCCTGACAGGTAAGATTATAGTTCTCGCCGACTTTTCTCGAAGAAAAAAAAGGCCTGATTGCAGGTTTTGTAAAGCTATTCAAGTAAAAATTGCTTTATTCGAGAATTTTCGCATTCAGTGTTTTGTTTTAGCTTGACCTTGAGGGTTTGGGTAAAGTTATGTTCGTCATCCAATGTTTCTATCTTGTGGCATGTTGTCGCAAGTAAGGGTAATTAGCACAGCAGATGTTATGTAATCAACGTACCAAGTTCCAAATTTTCGGTTTTGTTTCTGACCCAAAGAGGTGGCTTTATGCTGCCTGGAATTTTTCTTCGCTTAGATGCTGGACCGTGTTTTCCGAATCCTTGTAAAAATAGTGGCACTTGTACACAACATGGGGATTCGTTCAAATGTAGCTGCACTGCAGGTCATGAAGGAGAATTATGTGAAACAGGTAAGAAAAGGTGGCTTTAACGAGACTGACTTAACACTTCCACCCGATATGTCCTAACTTTTGAGTCTGTGGACGAAACGCCTATGTGTGACTATTGAAATGAAGGCTATCTGAACAGTACTTCCCCGTGGCACTGTTTATTGTACTGGACAAAGTGGCTTTAACTTTTGGTTCAGTGGTCGAAATGGATTCATTATCATTTAACAAAAATTCATGTATTCATACCTTTACAAAGGGTCGCATTTCTATCAAATGTTCGTCAGAAAAGCTGCTCCAATTTATCTTAGAATTACTTTAATGCGGTACTGATTAATTTTTTTTTCCATTTTAGTGAAGCCGCCAATAAAATTTGCAGTTACATTGACCCTAGACAGAGACTACGATTCTGACTACACGGACTTAACAAGGGCAAAAACACGTGCTATCATTAAAGACCTGGGCGACATTTTCACACCTTTCTTCATTGGAAAATTTTCGGGCTTTCAAGATATCACATTTCAGGAATTTTTTCCAGGAAGCTTAGGGGTACAGTTTGTCATAACATTTCAGTCGACATCGAACGTGAATGCCACAAGTATTATACAAGCACTTCGAAGAAGCAATGGCACAAATGAGCTGAGATTTGAAATTCTAGGGACAACTTTAATTGTTACCGAAGGATCATCGTTTACTACTGCAACACCCAGCACCATTCCAACGGGTTAGCAATTTGTTGTTGGTATTTTAAAATTGTTATTGTTGACGTGTTACTGTTGTTGCAACTGTTTTTGTTAATGTAATTTTTGCCATCATCATCATCATCATTGTTACTGTCGCTACTATTGTTAATGCTTTTGTTGTTATTATTATTGTTTGCTTTTGTTTTAAGGCCTTGTTAAACCAGGAAACTTTTTCTACTAATTGCCTTCTCTGGGGCTAGAATGTGAAACGTGTTACGGATGCAAAATTTCTGTCTGGAAAGCAAACATGTTTTTTACTTGATTCCAAGGCATCTTCTTTTTTTTTTCTAGAAGAAAAATTTTTGCCGTATAATATTTTTCTCCCATACGGAGGAAACATTAGCTTCCGAAACAACAGGTCTCTTATTCTATTCAGGCCTTTATAGTCAGTCCCTCATTATTTTTTTATGCATGTAAATTATTTTATTTTCTATCGTTAAGCTTGATGTAAAATGTTTCATATTTGTATCATTCCTGAAACTCAGTATTTTAAAGTTTTAATGTTTTTTTTTTAATTTTGTGGAGGATCTCCCAGAAACGTGTCTACGTTGTTATAATTGTTACAGAGCAAGAATTTTCCTTCACCAACAGAATCTTCTGAGCTGCCGACGTGGGTCCTAGTTGTGATCATAGCTGGAGCAATACTCTTCGTCCTTCTAGTGGTTATAATAATTCTAGCCGTGAGTATACGTTTAAATCGTAATTTTTCACTTGTGTAGGAAAATACAATATATACACCTTAACGAAAACACATCCACTCGTGGACTTATGCACCCATCTATCTACTCATTCCCCACGGAATAACTAAGTAACAGGCTGGCAGACTTACTGACACACTCACTCCGTTTCGCCACCTCATTCATAAGGCCATGTCGGTCCTGAGATTCAGCAGTGTCGTCACTTCAGGCTGAAGACTCTCGTGAAAAGGGCAAAACGAGATGGGCCGATCGAGCTGTTAGAATCGACAGTTTACTGAGTCCCCGCTCTTTGCTTGTCATTTGTTGGCCTCCGTCGTTTGTTGTCTCCGCCCAATACGAAATGAATTTTCTTCCCACTAGCCGTCAATATAATGCAATATTGCCGTTTTAAAACCACGATTGGCTTATACAATTAGGGCAAACGTCCGCCTTAAACAATCAAACTGCGTTGGCAGAAAAGATTACTAGTTTGGAAATCCATATAGACATTACATATAGACTTGAACGTTTCTGGATTGTAAGTTGCATGTATGCTTTCTTATCTGAAACTAAAGGGGGGAATGAAATATGGCTTCTTTCTTGTTATAGGTTATATACCATCGCAAACAGCACAACGAGTTGGTAGCGACTGATGGTGAATGGAACTTAAGGAGAACTAGTCAGATCAAACGAAACATGCCCTACTGGGTGAGTCAGCATGAGTAGCATATAAATACATTTTTTATTTCAAGGGACTATCACTAAAATTACCCTTTGAGTTCATTTTGTTCAATTTGCATTCTGTTACTCAAAGGCGTAATCTTATGCGATATGAAAGTGATTCTTGAATAATTTTGCATGTGTACCCGTGGAAAGCGGATGTTTACATCCACATGATTGATTGACTAGTTGAGCCAATAATTGGTTGACTGGATGTAAGTAAGTTGACAGGTTGAATCAGTATTGACTGGATGAATAATTTGATTGATTCTTTTTTTTTTTCTATTTGCAGGATCAAAGCAGTTGAGTGAAAGTGGTATGCACATTGCACCACCGATCTAACCAAGTGTACCGTACCCTTCTGGTCTCCCAACAGGACAGCAATGTACCCAAGCTTTTAAAAAGATTTTATACTTTGAGAAAAATATAAATCAGCTTAGGTGCATGTGATTGTCTTTTCGTTTTTGAGTTAAGGATGTTCTTGCATTTTCTTATATGTGAGATATCTGTAGATGTGCCTTCATTGAAAAAAAGCACGCAAAAGTTGAAAGGTATACTGCTCTGGGTCCTTCGTTCAGTCATCAAAGCAACAGTCATTGCAGAGAAGTCAGTGGACCGTTCCCACCGTTCCCTTACCCAAAATAAAATTCTCAAGAAGAGGTCCTTTTAAATAATAATGTTGGGCAGAAATATGAAGGGCCTTAACAGAAATGTGTAAATTGTTAAATGACTTAAAAACGAAAGAAGGAATTTCGTGGATACAAAACGCGCACAACATTTTTAGACAAATTTCTCAACACAAGTTTAGAGCTTGCACCAGAATTATGGAAATATGGAACATTGTATGTGTGCTTTAGAATCAGGGGACGATTTAAGTCCAACTATTTGAAGAGGAGACTGTAAAATGTCTAATATAACGGTTGTTTGACAAAAGAAAAAAAAACAGGCTGTCTTGGATGTCTCAACCTTACTGTTTCACTTTGTTATATATACTCATACTCATATGCTTTACGTTACTTTGAACTCATTAAAGATCGCTCTAGAAGAAATGCAATGAATAAATATCTAAGCAAACGTGAATTTTATCCCGCAGAGAGTTTGCCGATTCAGGCCCGTAGCAAGGCTAAAATGACTGGGGGGCTGAGCAAATTGGCCTAGTGAACCTCCCCCACCCCCCCCGGTCAAAATAGAGACGTTAACGAATAGGTCATAAGACACACAAAAATTAATGACAGATAGATGCTAAAACTGTTCACAATGCCACAGTTTGTGTCGATTTCGTCAAAAAGGACACCTTTATGAGGACATCGTTCATTGAAAATTTGCCAAAAAGCTGCTTCCTGTTTGCTCTTTCGCCGACAAAGTTGTTGGCAACATCCATCCGATTTATAGCATCAGTTTTAAAAAGCTAAGCTACGAATTTCGGACCTGTTTTCCCTCTCATAAACGTTTACGTAACGTTTGTCACTATTGGTGAGATAAATATAATTTCTGTCCTTAGACTCGTTTTACAACAATGGGCGTAAAGCTTGCAGCAAATACACAGCAGTCGGTTAGCTATTAAAGGTATTAAGGTCATTAACAGTCTCAAGCTATACTGCCAGGGTCAAGGTGATATGGGTGAAGGAAGACATTAGTAAGGAATCTGGGCGACTGAAATGTGCGGTGGGCTAGTAGACTGTTGAAGCCCGCTTGCCCCTTGGCTAGTGACTCAACAGATGTCGAAACCTGTTAAAGATTGTGAAATTATAAAAAGCACTTTAGCATCAGCATTCAAGACTGATCGTTGCACATTAATTTGTTTTAATGATATATTTTTTGCATATTAATTATAATGTTTTTAACTTCCAAAAATTCTGGGGGGTCCGGAGCCCCCCCCCCCCCTGCCCATCCCCCTGCTACGGGCCAGCGATTGGCAGATTAATAGAACAATAGAAGACCCTCAACTCCCTTGTACAAAGCAAATCGATAGCGATAATTAATGTAATGCTGTTTTATTTTATTTCGGTTTTCAGACTGATGTCAAATGTTATACTTGTTTTCAACTGTGACCTTGATTAAAAATTTTTTTAGTAGAAAGATCAATGCTATAGGAATGCCAATATCAACAAAATTCAGCGAAAGATCAGTTACAAGTCCATTAGTTGCAGGTGTACGATAAAATGGACTGAGTGAGCTGCAGCAGCATTTTACTTTTTAACGCAGCTTGTTTGTCGAAGTATTGAAAACTCATTTTCAGGCCATATTAACAGTTTCAACTAAACTTTTTACTTAATTGTAAACGACTGTGGCACTAAAATGCTTTCTGGGCTGAAGTGAGGTTTTCAAAAAATTTGCGTTCGTTTTTTACAAATTAGATTGCAATTGCAAATGAATAATATTATGCATGGATCTTAAAAAAGGTTAAAACATGCAAAATTTCCTTATTTCCGTCCTCCTATGTCTCCTTTCTTCTATCCCTTAGCTAGATTAGCAATTTTTTAAATCAAAAAACCTTTTAATATCAGCATATTTTCATCAGTTGGAAAAATAAGTGCACGCTCCCAAAATAGTGAAAGTGAGTCGCTGTGAGAATTTCGTACGATGAAGTTCAGGCAAAGTTCGTTTTCATTCCAACGTGGCGTGCTTAATGCCACGGATCTTCAATTGACACATTGACGCCGTGGATCTTGGCGTCAATGTGTCGCAAATTTTGTGTAATAAGGTTGCTTTTCCAAAGTTCGTTTACATTCCGTTCGACAACTTGGCGTGTTTGATGCAACGGACTGTCAATCGACACATTGACACCACGGATCTTGTAGTTCTCAACATAAGGAAACGACGGGTTTGCATATAGTAGTTAGATTTTTTCTCCCCTTCTATTTTTATTTCCTGGATGTCGATGATATTTTTTGATTTCAGTAATTCCTATGGCAGCAGAAGCTTTGGGAGAATTTCTTGAACTTTCAACTTGACGTCTCTGCTGGGTTTCGTTACTCTTTATGGGGTCTTTCACTGATAAAGTTATGTTATGAAATTCACTTTGACAGTTTTGTGAAAACTACCCCATAAAAGGACATCTATTCTCCAGCCTTACTCACATTGCGAAGCAGGTGTGAGATAAACAATACTGTGATCAGTGTCGAAATTGACAAAATTGTCAATTATTTATTGAGCGAATTCCAAGTTTCAGCTATAGAGTTACAGTCGCTTGCAAGATAGAACCTTGTTATGGAGAAACGGAGGTTACGCGATTGAAACGCTTTCGTTCGGCTACATGGCGTTTTTTAGGATTTTCCCGGCTATTGTCTTAGGGATTATCCCCACAGTTAAAGGTAAGTCTTGTGGTTCTACTGACTGACACTTGAAACAATATGCAGATTTGGAATGAATGTCGTTCTCACGTGAATTGATCGAAATTCAGTTTATAAGAAACTGACAATCTATATCCAAAGAGATTTTCATTCAATGGGTATGACTGAGTACACTTTGTTATTAGTCACTTTCTCGCTCCTTTTAGCCAAGCAAATTGCGGCCTCAAAATGTTGAGGTATAAGTTTCTGGACTGTCTTGAAATCACATCTGTCCACTGAAATCAAAATAAAACCTAATGTTGTTTGGTCAATTTTTCAAGTTTTCAAACACTGCTCTCAGAAAATTGCTGAAGTTATTTGGCCAAAATGCATGCTTCTACATCTTTTACGGCTTGAAAATTAAAATCGAACGGCGAATTTGGCGAAGAAAGTGTATTTGCTTTGTTAATGGTAGGATATCATTTGTTTACTTACGTTTTCAAACTTGTTTTAATTGTTCAGTAAAGGACGTCCGTTCCATTTAGAGAAGCCTTTTTAATGGAATTTGTTCGGTTATCTCCGATATAGACATCACAGACCCCGGTATCTATTCTGTTCACTTCGAAATTAAAACGAACGTTAATGACTTCTGGTAATTTTCATTTTTCTACCGCACTTAAATTGACTTACAAATTTAAAAAAAATTCACAAAAAGAAGCGAGATTTCATGCAGTTCAAATTCCTTCTAAAAAATTGAGTCGTAGGAGATTATATTTGGAAACAGCAATCAAGAAAAAGAAAAGACATATTTCTTCATGCAGCTGCTTGGAAAGAAGAAAAGTTTTTATGATTTTTTAAATGCGCACAATGAATTTGACAGGAACCTTAAAATATCAACAGCATTAGCATTTTTAGAAGGCGTGACATTATAGGCTTGACACTTTTGACGTTGAGTTATCTTGAACATATAAAACCTGCTAACAAAGCACCTGCCCTGTTAGATGAAACTTCTCAGTTAAAATGACTTTAAATGTAGAATTTATAGACAGCATGCACGTGATATCATCGCCGCCATTTGGTTTCCAACATGGCCGATGCGCCATTGCCAGTTTAATCTCTAGAGACTGGTTGCACGCGCTCCTTAGCTAGACATTGTTGAATTTGTATTAGGCCTAATATTGGAAAAATGTTGATCCATATCCTTGCAAGGAAAGAACAAGACTAACATTCTCCAATATGGAGCATCCAAGCAAAATAGTTTAGGTTTTATCGTGTTCTTTTGCAAGTTTGCTGATATCCTGACTACGAGCTCGAGGCAAACGGCCAACGTATGTGAGACAGATAAAACAATAATAAGAACTTCATTAAATTGCTAGTATTATTATAGTGTATAGCAACCAACATATGTAATATCTTGAAGCACCTGTCTGAGGTCCAGTAGTCTTCATAAGATTATATTTCATCTCAAATTTAAATATAAAACCTTATCTATAACGAAATAATAGTATTTATCCCATGCCATAAAGAATACAGCCAATCAGAAACTAGAAAATGGAAGAAGAAACCCCGAGTTTTAGCCTTAGTTTCAAATTCTTGGAACCACAAGTCGGAAAACGAAATTGAACAATGTAAGACGGACAAAGAAGTTGAAGAGTTTATCAAAGAACAAAGAAACCCGAAAACTGTGAAGAAGACTGAGGTGAGTCAGAGTGGCATGGGATAAATTAGTTATGTAATGCTTTCTCGTGGTATACCGTGAAACATCCCACTCGTGACTTGATGTTTCTTTGTATACACACTCGCCTAAAGGCTGGTGTGCATACTGAGAAAATTAAATCACTCGTGGGATATTTCAAGGTATACCACTCGAAAGCATTGCATAACTAGTATAAAACCCTTAGTGAGAAAGTAAGACATACATTGTTTTTTTTATTTTATGCTACTTGCAAGGAAGATTTACCCAGATTATAGGTCAAAAATAAATGACTAAGATTCATGCGTTTCACTTCTTTTGAAAAATTCTTTCTGACAAATCAGAGATGTCAAATTGTGTGAGCTTTCTGTATAAGTTGCCCATGAAACATAATGCGGGAAGCAATCTGAATGTTTCTTTTCATCGTGGACAACTGACTTATAATAGATGCAAAGATAGTACCTCATTTCATAATAATTTTACATTTCCTCTTTCAACAAATAATTTAATTCTTTTCAGGGACAAGCTCAGGCCCTTCTATTATAAACAACAAATCAGCTGTAGGTAGTTCTTTCCTTGAAGTAACTACATCACCATTATCCGTCACCGTGCTCCAAGTATTCGACAGTATACTGACCAATTCCACTTCAAGAAATCCATTCATTCAAACTATCCAGACGTCCTACAGCTCCGGACAAGTCTCGCAGTGGAAAACTACAACCACACCTTCAACTAGTTCATGGTATTTGACAAAAGAATTTTACGCACCCAAACAAAGTACAGCAGCGTCTATGGGATTCAAGGATACTTCTAAGGCACATACTACACACGCAAGTTTTTCAAGAGTTTCAGAGACTCCAGAAAATCAACTTGGTTTGCTTTTATCGTCACAGAGCCAGACAAGGTCCTCATCCCCAGTCGAAAATCGTCTTGGCACAACGTTACTAAGTCGATCTTTCAATGGTAAGTCCAGCTCTGTTATGCCTGTTTCTCATATAAAATCGGGGACATTGAAAAATACACCAGATCAAGTTGCTTCATATGTTCCATCTACCACACAGCATACCCGTGATGTGTTGTCATCACAGAATAGCCTTTCCTCAATTTCTCGCTTAAAAATAGCAAAGGATACTACAATTTCCCGGTTACTTTCACATAAAGTGGCGACGGTATCAACTAGACAAACTTCTTTCAAAGAGGGCGGAAGCAATGTGCAGAGAACCGTGATCTACACAAGTGCTGTCATTAAGACCAAAACAGCAAAAGCATCGTCAACCACAAAAGACAAAACAGCATCTGCAGGAACAACAACAACAACAACAACAACAACAAGAGCAGTAACAACAACAGTTCCAACAACACCTTTAGCAACAGCAACAACGAGAACAAAAACAGTGCCAACAACACCAACTTCAACAACAGCAACTAGGAGAAAAACAACAGTGCTAACAACAGCATCAACAACAGTTCCAACAACAGCAGCAACAACAGCAGCAACAACAACAGTTCCAACAAAAGCAGCAGTAGCAGCAGCAGCAGCAGCAACAACAACAGCAACAGTTTTAACAAAAACAACGACACCAACAACAGTATCATCAACAACAGTGCCCAAAACAGCAGTAACAACAACAGTTCCAACAACAATGGCTAATACAAGGACTTCGGCAATAACAGCAGTACCAGAAGCAACAAAAAATACCACGGTTCCAACAACAGCAGCGGCAGCAGCAGCAGCGGCAACAACAGTTCTAACAATAACAACAACAGTTCCATCAATAGCAGCAACAACAGCAGACGTTCCAACAACAACGACATCAGCAACAACAGTTCCACCAATGACACTTCCAACAACAGCAACGCCAACAGTTCCAACAACAGCACTGACAACAACAACAGTTCCAACAACAGCAGCGACAATATCAACGTCTGTTCCAACAACAACAACAACAATAACAGTTCCAACAGCAACAACAACAACAACTGTTCCCTCAATAGCAACAACAACAGCAGCTCCAACAACAGAAGCAACAACCCCAACATTTCCCACAACATTTCTTAAAACAGCAGCGACAACAACAACAACAGCAATGCCAACATCAGTAACGGTAAAAACAACAGTTGCAACAGCAGCAACAACTACAACAACTACGGCAGAAGTTCCAACGTCAGACACGACATCAACAACAATAATCCCGACAACAGCAACATCAACAACAACACAAACAGTTCCAACAACAACCAAAGTTTCATTAGCAACAGGAGCACCAAGAACAAGATTAACAACAATAACAACAGTTCCGACAACCACAGCAACATCAACGACAAAAACAGCAACAGCAGCAACATCAACAACAACAACAACAACAATTCCAACAACAGCAACATCAACGACAAGAACACTTCCAACAACAACACTATCAAGTACAGCAACAACATCAACAACGACAACAGTTTCAATTATGGCAACAACAACAACAATAGTTCCAAGTATAGCAACAACAACAAAAGCCCCAACAAAAAGAACAACAACAACAACAGTAGCAGCAGCATCAACTTCAATAACAACAGTGCCAACAACAACAATTGTAACAACCACAGCATTAACAACAACGTCAACAGCAACAAGAACAGCAGCAGCAACATCAACAGCAACAGTTCCACCAACAGCAGCATCTACAACAAGAATAACAGTTTCAACAACAACAGTTCCATCAACAGTAGCAACAACAACAACAGATCCAACTACAGCAGCAACTGGAACAAAACCAAATCCTGCTAATTCTTATAACAAATCATCAACACTCATAAAAAGACATACCATGTCAACGCATGTTAGGGAGAACATTACCTTTCCTTCTGAGAGTTTAAAAATTGCGTCACTGACTAGCACATCATCAACAACAGTTCCTACAATAGCAATGAAAACAGCGGCAACGGGGAAAACAACAACAGCAGTGACAACAACAACAACAACAACAGTTCAAACCAGAGCAGCAAAACCAGGTCCACTAATAGCAACACGAACGACAACGACAGGATCAGCAACAACAACAACAATAAAAACAGCAACAACATCAACAAAAACAGTTTCAACTATAGCAACAACAATAGCAATTCCAACAACAGAAGGAACAACAATAGCAGTAGTTCTAACTACAACAACAACGATAACAACAGTTTCAACAACAGTAGCAGCAGCAGCAGCAACTTCAATAACAACAGTACCAACAACAACAACAAAAACAACAACAACATCAACGACAACAACAACAACAATAGTACCATCAACAGCAACAACAGCAACAGAAACAGCTACAACAACAACCAGAAGAGCGGGAAACGTTTCTACTCATTTTGTAAGCTTGCAAAGAACCGGGATTATTGTAACATCTTTTCAGACAACAGAAAGCAGAGAATATCTTTCTGCAAATCATGTACCTATAGCAAACCAAACATTTACCATTCGATTGTCTGACAAAAACAGTTGTTCATCGACGGGTGAATTCAGTACCTTAAAAAGTTCTAAAAACTTTTCCTTGTCTCAGCAATTAACAAAGAAAACGGATAGTACACCAAGCTCGCAAGCTAATGCCACTAACAGTGTTTCAAATACTTTTAAGTCTCTCGACGTCACAGAAACGTTCAATTTGTCTAACAGTTCGACAAAAGCGAGTATTAAGTCATCTCTTAGTAGCCTTGCAGTGACATTTTCACATAATCTACAAAACAAGACGTCTTTGATACAAACGCTTTCTTCTCCTATGAGTTTTAAATCTCTGTACATTTCCTCAGGAGCCAATGTCTCGAGAAAAAGTGTTACAGCCTTACACAGCAGCAAGACGATGAAGTCCTCACTTACTGTCCAAAACACGACTTTCTCGAAACACACTAAAACGTCGTCCGAGATGTTCAAATTAACAACCAGAGTGTCTTCAGGAGTCAAAATCACAAGGACAGATTTTGCGGACTTCCATACAAGACCAGGTACAGGATTTTCATCTATGGTTCAAACCAAAACACCTATGTTACAAACAGTTCCAACAACAGCAACGGCAGCAACAAAAACAATACTTACAACAACAACAACAACAACAGTTCCAACAACAACAATAACAATGGCAACAGGGGCAATAGCAGCAACAACAGCGACAACAACGACAGCCCCAACAACAGCAGAAACACCAACAACAAAAACAAGAATGACAACAGTTCCAACAACAGCAGAAACAACAGAAACAACGACAAAAGTTCCAACAACAGCAACACGAACAATAACAACAACAACAATAGGAGCAGCAGTAACAACATCAACAACAACAACGACAACAGCAACAACAAACAAAACAACAGTTCTAACAACAGCAACATCAACGGCATCAACAACAACAGATTCATTGGCAACAACAACAACAGTACCAACAACCACAACAACAACAATTCCAACAACTGCAGTATCAAGGACTGCAACCACAATAACAACAATAACAACAGCAACAACAGTTGCATTTATAGCAACAACGACAGCACTTCCAACAAAAGCAACAACAACAACAAGAATTCTAACAACTTTACTAACAGCAGCAACAACAAAATCAATAGTTCCCACAACAGCAACAATAACAACAACAGGGGCAACAACAGCAACACGAGGAGGAACAACCACAGTTCCAGCAACAGCAATAACAACAGTTCCAACAACAGTAGAAACAACAACAAGAATGACAAAAGTTCCAGCAACAGCAATACGAACAACAACAACAACAGGAGTAGCAATAACAACATCAACAACATCAACAACATCGACAACAACAACAGCATCATCAACAACAACAGCAGCAACAAACACAACAACAACAACAACAACAGGAGCATCAATAACAACATCAACAACAACAACAGCAGCAACAGCAACAACAGGAGCAGCAATAACAACATCAACAACGACATCAACAACAACAACAGTTCCTACAACAGGAGCAACAACAAATACCAATATTTCAACAATAGCAACAACAAAAACAACAACAACAACAACAGCTCCAGCAACGGCAGCATTAACAAAATCAACAACAACAGATAACACGACAGCAGCAAAAACAAATACAGCTTTACTGGCAACAACAACAACAACAACAACAGTTCCAACAACAACGATTCCAACAACCGCAACATCAAGGACAACAACTGCAACCACAAAACCAACAATAAGAACATTTCTATTAATAGTAACAACGACAGCACTTCCAACAAGAGTTTCAACAACAGCAACAACAAGAATTCTAACAACAACACCAGTAGCAGCAACAACAAAAATAACAGTTTCAACAACAGGGGCAACAGTGACAACAACAGCAACGCAAACGACAGCAAAACGAGGAGCAACAACCACAGTTCCAGCAACAAAAATAACAATAAAAGTAGCAGCAGTGGCAACAACAAATACTACGGTTCCAACAACAGAAACGACAATAGCACAACAAACAACAACAACGACAACCGTTCCAACAACTGCAGCAACACCACCACCCCCACCAACAACAACAACAACAGCAACAACAGTTCTATTTGCAACAACAGCAGCAGCAACAGCAACAACAACAACACCAGCTCCAACAATGGCAACATCAACGACAACAACAATGACAGCAGCAACCAAAAATACGATTCCAACTATAGCAACAACAACAGCACTTCCAACAACAGCAACAACAAAAACAGTTCCAACAACAGCGGCAACAACAACAACAACAGTAGCGTCTACAGCAACAACAACAGTTCTTAAAATAGCAACAACAAATTCCGCAGTTCCAACGATAGTAATGACGATAGTACCAACAAAAACAACCGTTCCAACAACCGCAGTAATAACAAAATCAACACCAACAGTACCAACATCAGCAACAACAACAACAACAACAGCGGCAACAACAACAACCACAATAACAAGTACAGTTCCTCTAGCAACAACAACAACAACAACAGCAGCAACAACAATTTTTAAGTCTCTCGACGTTACAGAAACGTTCAATTTGTCTAACAGTTCAGCAAAAGCGAGTATTAAGTCATCCCGTAGTAGCATCGCAGTGACATTTTCACATAATCTACAAAACAAGACTTCTTTGATACAAACACTTTCTTCTCCTATGAGTTTTAAGTCTTTTTACTTTTCCTCAGGAACTAGTGTCTCAAGAAAAAGTGTTACAGTCTCACAGAACAGGAGGACGATGAGATTGTCCTCGCCTTCTGCCCAAAACGTGACTTCCACGAAACACATTAACACTTCGACCAAGATGTTCAAATTAACAACCCCGGTTTCTTCAGGAGTTAATGTCACGAGAACGGGTGTTGCAGTCTCCCATACAATAGCAGTTACGGGATTGTCATCTATGGTTCAAAACAAAACATCTGTGATACAAACAGTTGCTTCTTCTAAGATTTTCAAAGTTACAAGCAGTTTCTCTGCATTAGATATCCCAAGAACGAGCACTCAGGACTCTCAAAATAGCACGATTACGGAACCTTCCTCGCCTATAGTCCAACACGGGACATCCACGATTCAAAGAATTGCCTCTTCCAGGATTTTAATAGCTTCAAGCGCATTCTCAGCAGCAATGCGTAGTGTTGTAGTCACCCCAAATAGCACCATAACTGGGTCGTCTTTGCATGTGGTAACAAAAACAACAGGTCCAACACCACCAGCAACAACAGCAACGGTTCCAACAACAGCAGTTCATACAATAGCAACAACAGCAGCAACAACAAATGCCACGGTTCCAACAACAGCAACAGCAACAACAACCCGGTATTTGTCACCTGCATTTTCCTCTTCGGTTAAAGCCCTTATTGTAAAAGTCAACAGCTCAAACATGGCAACCGATGGATCAATCTTCATAACACGAATGCTTACTGACGTTGCATCTAGAAATGTTTCAGTAACGAAATCTGGAGTCTTACATATCAACAGAAGTATGGCATTTTCCATAATTATTATGCATCCTTCTAAAACTTCATCAGGAACAGTTCAACTAACATCAACCGACACACGTTTCATAACAACCATACCATTAACACGATCAACTGTTAGTAGCGACGGTCGCTTGAAGTCCCCAGGGCTAACGTCCTCGTCTTTCCCTTCCCCCTCTTTTGCAAGTACTGGTAATTCGATCGACTTTCTTTCAAAGTCCCCACAAGTTGTGTCAAGCACCCTTACAGATGCAACCTCCACACTTGATGAAACCATAACGAGGCATAGTCCATCGGCTAAAGAGAGCTTGCCTTTGATAGCAACATCTCAGTCGATAAATACCAAGAAGCATCAAATGCAAGAACAAACATCTACCGTCAGTCCTTCAAACATTATGAGTGATTATCATTATACTGTGCAGCGCACTTACATTTTCGAAAGTGAATCTAGTGAAAACTACAGGAGTAACAGCATTGTTTCCACACCTAAAGTGTCGCAACTTTCTTTTACTTCCATTACGGCAACAGGAACAACAACAACAATTCCAACAATACCAACAAGAACGATAACAACAACAGTCCCAACAGCAACAACAACAAATACCACGATTCCAACAACATCAACAGTTCCAACTACAGCAACATCAACGACAACAACAACAGCAACAGTTCCACCACCAGCAACAACAACTACGGCAACAGGAACAACAACAACAACAACAACAGCAACGACAGTTCCAGCAACATCATTAAGAACGAAAACAACAACGGCAACAGGAACAACAACAGCAGCAGCAAGAAGGACAACAGTTCCAACCACAGCAACAACAACAGGTCGATCAACAGCAGAAACAACAACAGAAACAACAACAGTTCCTACAATAGCAGCAGCAACAACAACAACAAAAGCAACAACAGTTGCAACAACTGCAGCAAAAACAACGGCGACAACAGTTCTGACAACAGCATCAACGACAACAACAGCAACAACAACAACAGTTCCAACTACAGGAACAAAAGCAACAGCAACAACGGCAACAGGAACAATAACAACAGCAACAACAACAGTTCCAGGAACATCAACAAAAACGACAACAACAACAGTTCCAACCACAGTAACATCAACAACAGTTCCAACAACAGCAGAAACAGCAAAAACAACAATAGCAACAACAATTATTCCAAGGACGAATCACGTGAGAGTTACAACAGCTACACCACAAGAAACACTTCGTTCAGTGGTAACGGAAGAGACCATTTCGAAACGAAGTACAATCTTATATTCTTCTCTTCAGTATAATCATTCCCAAAGTGTTCTACAAAGCACGAAACCCATTGTGTCCAGGCTACCAGAAACATCGTTCTCAACAGCTAAGACGTCAATGTCTACAATTAGTGAAGGAGCTCTCACAGCTTATCAAACGATAAAACCGGTAATTTCGTCATTACAAATGTTATCAAACACTGGTAAATTAAACGGCCAGACGACTTCAACTGGCAAAATCGCATCAACAAGGGATATCCTTGGAATGTCAGGCACCACCAAACCTTTCACAAAAGAGAGTGCTCTTGCGACTTCAACCGCTATTTCTAAAAGTTCAAAGCTTACGCCGCTTGCTTTTTCTTCACTGACGACCTTTAAGATACCAAGCCGTGACAATTCTACTTCAACAACTTTGGCTGTCTCGGGGAGTAGCAAAAAGACACAAGTAAACTCTCTGACGACAAGAAGTTCTCTAAGGAGTTCAGATATTACCGGAACAACGGCCGGATATGTGAGTTTATTCACTGCAAACCTTTTGACATTTTCTTCAATCGCCAAGGGCACCGTAAGCAGCATCCAAACACAATCCTCTGTGGAATCACATAGACGTAGCTCAAGCACTATCGATGGAACAACTTCTTTTAGAACTTTCACGTCAACACCAACATCATCAGTCCTTGTTACTTTTCAAACAGAACCACCGCTAGAGAACCTAAAGCAATTTGAGGGAAGCATGGTGCTTCAGATGCCTTGGAATCCGCGATACGAAATCACATTCTCACCAGAATTCCAGGCTCTTGCATCTCAAATCACAAATGAGCTTACTAAAGCGTTTAAAACCCTTGAAGGCTTTATATCCGTACAAGTTCTACGCCTGTGGAAAAGTAGCGTTGGTGTTGACTTTGTTGTCTTGGTGAGGAGAAGTGTACAAGTTAACGAAAGTACCGTGGAGGGAACTCTTATTGAGGCGAACAGCACTGGAGGACTTAACTTGCCTATGACAAGCCTACAAGTTAAACAAAGAGAAGTTACAACTACAACCTCTCCGTCAGCACCCACTTCTGAAAGCAACTCTCTAGAGCGATGGGAAATTATTCTTATTGTTTCTGGGATCCTGGTGGTTCTTTTGTTGCTGATTATCTGTATCTTAACGGTAAGTGGTTTTTAATTTATTTTACCTTTCCCCCGATCGCCTCAGGAGACACCCTTGTAAGTCATCTGTCAGCTTAAGCCTTGACATGACTACAGCGTCTAGACTAGCTAATTACTGCTGATAGGCTTAAGCGAAGTGCTTACCGGGCCATAAATCCGCCTTTCAACATCTCCCAAATTTGTTAATGGTGGAACTTTTTCCAGAATACCAGGATCCTATGACCTCTACACCATTGCTCAGACCACGTGTCCCTTAGTTATGTTTTTATACAACCCTCTTTATTTCATATCTGTGGTACTACGTATTAATGACTGTTTAATTTTTGCACATTTATAGGAATATTTCCAAAATTCTCAAAATCTATTGTTACGTACCCCAAAGCCCAAAATCGTAGTTTTTATATTTACAACAGAATCATTATTTTGCATTAGTTCTCGGAATTTGATACTTCTGCTCTTCTAATCCAGTGAGGTTTCTTGGTTCTCATTACTTTTCTGCTTCACATTGCATCTGTTGGCGTTGTACGAGGACTACTCAAGAGCCTTTAAGGGTCAGGCAAATACATCCATGAGACCTAATATCTTGTTTTAAACCACACAAATTAAGACTCAAATATATTTTTAAATTTATTCAGGTAAAGTTGGCCAAAAGTAGCGGTGGATTTAAAAGAAGCCAAAAGTACGAGGTTTCGCGATCCATATACACCGAGCACAATGACTCCACCACTAGATCCAAATCAAATCTTCCGGTGATATTAAGTATGGAGGAAAGGAGAACATACGTTAAAGAAGATTCATATGAAGATCTTAGTTCTTACAACATTGCAGAATGCATGAGCGAGGAAAGCATTGCACACAACGCAAGTGAAACGCAGTTCCAAGTAAGTAGCTTCAACAGTAACTCTGAGCAAAGAATTCCACTCGACGAATCCAGACAACTATGTGGCAAAGAAGATTCACGCAGAGCTCTTAGTACACACAAACTAATGGAAAGAAAAGCCGGAGTAAGCCTTGTACATAACGCAGATAGAACGCAGCTGCAGGCAAGCGGCTTTAACCGTAACCATGTGTACAGAAATCCAAGCGAGGGATCCACCATGTCGGTATCAGGTGCAACTGATGAGGTACTGTCATTAGACCAATATCACTTGATCTATCTTAACTAATAAAGAAAAAATTGCCAGTGATACCAATTGAGAATGTCCTTATCTTAGGTTACTTTCTTTATCCCCCAGGGGAGTACTTCAACAGTCCATGGCCGACGCCTGGCTCACCGGAATAAAGGATCTGAGGATGTGGTGATACTATGAAGAAATCCACCCGAGAATGGCGCGCTTACCAGTGATAGTCACATTTAAACGCAAAATAGGAATCGAAAGGAGAAGTAAAGTTTAGAACGAAAAGAAATCGAATTCAACAAGAACTATTTGAGGGACGATGTTGTATTCTTCACCCCTGCCTGCAAGAGCGAATACTTTAGTGGATGCGAGTTTTCGACGTTTAACGGCATTAAGTGTTTTAAAGAGACATATGTTGCCATATTTAATGAGTTCTCTTGACAATAAATTGACATTGATCCTCCAACAAAGTGCGCTAAAGGGTTATTTTGACTTTGAATAATAATGTTATGCTGTATCGATATTGACAAACACGGACCTATATATAGGAGGAGCACGGCACCCTTTTTTATCAAAGACGATAAGGCCCACGGGACGGAAATTTTCTCTGGGCCCCAGTCTTTCTGGACCGGCCATTTATATAAAATCTATCGTAGAAAACGTCATAGCATAGCATAGCAGTTAAAGCGAGGCTTAGGGGACAATTTCGTGAATAATCACATTTAATCATGTCTTTTGTGTTATATCAGTCAAAATTGACTTGAGTTTTGAAGTGAAGAGCAAAAGTACTCTATTTTTGGCTTCATTAGGCTTCTTTCTAAATTAGCGTTCTTTATTACATTATTTAAGAGTTCCTGACCAGAAATATCGAGAATCCGACGACAGAAGCGAAATTTCATATTTCATTTTATTTCACCAAAAATACCCCTTTGGTAAACTATTTTCAAAAATCATAATTAATAGTCCATCCGCTTT
>Ga0126336_10000200_pt1 | contig 19687 bp, 23 predicted proteins | sample SidCmetagenome_FD_92530 | JGI IMG/M metagenome (GOLD analysis project Ga0126336, IMG submission 92530) | Coral microbial communities from El Islote,Puerto Morelos, Mexico - Siderastrea C C metagenome | ecosystem: Host-associated > Invertebrates > Cnidaria > Coral | place: El Islote,Puerto... | reverse complement strand
GGAATCGATATTTTGAAAGATGCTGTAAGTATTCCAGGTGTTAGTTTACATTACTTGCTCCGCAGATGTGTTGAGAGGGGCGCAGATCTTTACAGCCCGTGCAAAGAAGCGTATGAGATGTTGAAAGCTGCTAATAGTTTAAAAAATAATATTCAGATGGATCGCCATCAGAAAGGACAATTTCTGTTCAAATTTGGCTTGGAAATGCACTTACAAGTACTGCTCTGCCTGACAATTACCACTTTAAAATTTGTAGCAGGGATAGGTACATACATGCATGTATTTGATGCGAAACCACAACTACTGCTTAAAATTAATTATTGATAATAATTTCATGCTACATACAGTGACCAGCATCACAGGTCTTCCTCGCAGTGCACGCGCAAGCACCAAAATCATGGGAATTGAGATCTTGATCACCTTCAACATGACTTGTCTATGTGAAAGTTTACTTACTTCTGAAGGTTTCACATGCTATAATCTACACTCACCCTTTTCCTTAATTAGCTACTCTTGCTTTCCATACCAATTGACCTCCCTAAGCCCCAATGTAAACCTGCAAAATCTATTTACTGGTCTTCATACATTTCTTGTAGTACTAGTGCAGAGAACTTCTTTCTACTGAAATTAACACTATTCATGTTTTGTGATCAATTCCTTAATTCTGATGATCTAATTAAAGCATTGCTATTGTAGGGAGGTGCTGGTCACTGGGGCTTCAAGGGTTAATGTATTGTTTTATTGCGACAATTATCTAATCCAATTTTTATAGTATGTTGGGGCGAATGAATAAACGTGCTACCACATCAATATGAAACTCTGTGCTTTGCTTGCCATTATTCTGTATTGTTCTCACTTCAATTTTTGGGTAAAAATGGATTTTTTTTAATGCGCAGCATCACTATTCAGCAGTAGAAGACTCCTGCTACAGTATCTCAACCATTCAAGGGAAATAATAAATTGTTTAAGCTATTGACACTTGTCAATACCATGCCAGTAAATAGAACAAAAACTGTAGAACAGAATCTCAAGGAAATGGTCGGGTTAATGGTGGAGATAACAAGTTCCAAGTTGGAATTTGAACTGCATTTCTGATAAACCTACTCTCACCCAACCAAATAAACAGAAACACCACACATATTGTCTTGGACAACAAGTCCACAGCAATACTATATATCCTCTCTAGAGAGACATTTACCTTATGTCAGAATGAAGAGAGGTGGGGGGGGGGTTGGGGGCTGAACGTATTTTCGTATGCATGACAGAGGATTGGATGCAAGTTACATGGAAGCGACTGGGAACCAGAATGTCGATCTTAACTCCCAATTCGGGACCATTGTGTCCACCCATCCACGCCTCCAGTTAAACCAAAATTCTATCCCCTCCCCACCCCCATCGCTCAATTTTGTGGTGCACCCGTGCCCAAGCTTCGTGAGGTTCTGCGAGTCACGTATTTCTAGTAACAATCTGATTAAATTGCAAAAATGTCCCCCCGTGGTCGTTTGCGCCTAAACGCAACATTAATTTATTAGCATTAAGTAATAGTCATTGCAAATTTATGAGATTATTATTTTAAGTTATTGTAAATTTATCTGTGATTTTTAATTGTATTATTGTTATACGCTGGTCAGCATTTCCGTATGGAACCCGCGCAATACAAATATTAAATCTATTATTATTAATTTATTATCTGCTGTGGAATAAAAATGTCCCTGAAAACCGCGTCGAGTGAGATTGCAGCAGGTAGACTAGGAGCAGTCTCTTTTCGCTCAGTGATGGTCGAGGGACAAGCGAACAAGCGAACGGGCGCGAAAATCGTCCGAGTCATTGAAACGTGACGCGTGTGTCAAGCTGCTATCGTAACGAGTCGGACTACACTAGTGGCTCGATACGTTCGTCACGTTTCCACGCGGCAGGCAATTTCGCGCTCTCTCCCTTCTTCGTTTTCCTCGACTATCACTGAGCGGAAAGAGAGACTACTCGGAGTCTATGCAGCAGGCGATTCTTGCTCTGGTTCTCGCGCGCGGGGAGGCCTAGCGTTACTATAGTGTGACGACCCTGCCACGTTTATCAAACATCAACTTGTAACTGTATCAACAAATCTGACAAATATCTAATTCCGGAGAACAATTGACCTCGAGTAGTTTATTGGTCTCTGAGTATTTACATTTACACAGCACAGAAATGCCGTAAGACCACGCAGACGTAGCACTTCGTGTTCTGCAGGAATTGACCTGACCCCTGAAGAAAAGCTAACCTATGAAAGTGAGTTTCAAGAAGAAGGGACGAAAACTCGTTTGACCATCACAGATGAAATGCAACCTTCGCTCTACACAGGCCACAAGTTGGACATGCAAGGTAGAGATCCCATTAACATGAACGACCACGTAAGGTTACTATTAGGGATAGAATATAACAAAACAAAAAACGAAACCTTTTCCCGCTTTTGAAGAGGATATTTTGAAAGCAGGACTATTCTAACAGCTATTTGAAACGTCGGCCGTTTTGAGAGGAATTAAGGAATACTCCTCTGAGACAGCTTGTGTTCCTAATCGGCTATTGGAAAGGAAGCAGCATTCAATTTCAGCTATATTACACAACGAATGTTCGTGTTTTACTATAAACCACTGAAAATATGGAGGACAAATTGCTAATGCTGACCTCTTATCTCCTGTTTGTACAGGACACAACAAATACAGGTCAAAAACTGCGGGCGGTGTCCCACCACAGGCAGACCACCCTCTGTTCGTGTGGTGTACTTGAGACTTAATTTTGAGGCGACGTGATCAGTGGAGATTTTGTTCGACTAGTACAGATATTTAAGTATTCTTTACCTTTATGGTTCACTAAAGTTTAAAGAAAATATTAACTGAGTGACGAGTGGTGTTTTTTTCTTTTGTGTGTGTGTGTTTTTTTTTGCCGTTCCGAGATGTATAAGACGTTCTCTTGCGAGATTACTTTCTGGCCGGCCTGTAATCTCTAATCGGCCTGTAACCTCGCTAGAGAACGTCCTCTGAATATTTGTGAAACTTCTTGTCTAAGAGAGGAGCAGCAAAAGAGCCATTATTTTATAGAGAAATATTAATTTTGGTGTCCTTCCCATCAAAAAGTGCGATATTGAGATGAAAAGTTTTGCAGTTAAATTAATTAGATGTTCAATATTACTCAAGCCAGATTTGCATTTAATATCATCTTATGACACAAACATATGTAACGTCCTGGATATAACTGAAATTGGGTAGGTTCTCAGATCGGATCGAAAAAGTCCTTTCAGAGAATACATGTTTTTTTAACTGGACAATGCAGAAGCTCAAAGTTGGGAGATGTTTTTCAATTTAATTTATCGCAGATCGTTTACGGAGGTGAGTTGAGAAAGGAATAAATAAAGGAGCCTAAACACCAAGAGTGAGAAAAGAGAAGTCTGGAATTCGAATATAGTGAGACTAGGAGAATTAACAACACAGCGTGTCTCTCTTTTTTCTTGCAACGCGTCTTGTTCTAAAATTATTTTATTTTCCCGTCACCTGTTACAAAAAGGCATATTTGGACCAGTTTTTGCTCCCACGCTTATGTTATGAGGTTATGACAATTTATCATTATTTCTAGTATCTCAGCATAAATCAAGCAACAAAAGTAACCGATCTCCTTGCTGATTTTAACTACTTATTTCGTGTTTTTAGCATTGTTTTGAATTTAGAAAAGCAAGCATCCCCTTGTTAAAATCAAAGCCAATCACAGACTCAAGCAGCAGCAGTAGCAGTGGAGTCAGTGACAACTTAATGCAGACCGACACTAAGCTGGATGCTGACGGGTCGATGCCCATTACTATTGAAGGCCACGCCGCTGTAAGACGAACTGGTGGACGCTGTACGGAATCAGGGCGATTTTGTTATTACCACGCCAATGGTTACACTTCTTGTAACAGTTGGTGTAACCAGAAACAAAGAATCCTGAGAAGAACGAAGTGTCGCAGATCAGCAGCTGGTAGGAGTAAGCGCTATTCATGGATCCCACGCCGTCCCATAATCCATAAGCACTTCCAGTCTGCCCATAGTTAGCTGCGGCCGTTATGGACAGGTTGGATTTTCGTTCGAAGTAGGCCTTGTTTCCAGTTTGGTGGTCAATGAAGATGATTTCTGTAAGCTAATTATGAAACAAAGTAAAGGTTAGTTAAAGTTAAGGTTTGACGCTCTCCAATTTTTTCTGGGTAAGTACAGCAAGTCAAGAATGCCAATGTTTCTGATAGATGTTTCAGTTTGTGTTGTTCTGGTGTTAAACCTTGATTATATTATTCTGGTGTTGAACCTTTTAAAAGTCTCATTAAACACAGGTACAGGATTTTGTATAGGGGGATTTAAGTTACTGCTAACAGACCCTTTTTAGAGCTGAGCAATTTTCCTGTTGCATGTATCAAGGCAATCAACTTACTGGGATGTTGTTGCAGTTCGCTCTGTAACCGTCACTTCCATAAGGAAACTTAGACCTGTACCTGACTTCGGTTCTGGGTTTGACTTTGTCATCAGTAGTGTAACACATGGTCCATCCTCCACTGTATGACGTCATATCTCAGTAGGCCTGGAATGCATTTGACTGGTTTCCTCCATCCGGATCCAACCAGTACATACCATCTCCACGAGAATCACCTCGCCTCTTGATGCCGTCGCAGCCCTTTCCAAGACCTAAAGTGGGGATAACATACAAGAAGGGATTTTTTGGTGAACTCATAAAACGGACGATTACTCCAAAAAGGGTACTACATAAGAAGGGGTATTTTCAATGAACACCTAAAATGAATGATTACTCCAAAATTAGTGCAAAATGTCCTCTTTTTTGGCCACTTTTTCAAGGTAATATAGTGGGATAGATGAAGTGTCCTATGTTCTACAATTTTATTTCAATTTTTCCTTGAGACCTGAAAAGTTGTCCCGAGTTTTCGAGTTATTCCCTGGCAATGTGTTTACAGGGTCAAAAATAACCCATCGTCGACAGCAATACTTCAAGTTTGTGATCCTATCATCCCATTAACTGATGTTTTGACCAAAAAATTGCAAGGCAACTAACATTTAGATTTATCTTGCTAGTGTAAGTCATTTTTAGCCTCACCAATTTTTGAAGAATTGAGCACCGTGCCAAGCTTGGAAAGTAGAAACAACGTTTGTATCGGTGTCAGCGGAGAAAAAAGCAGAAACTTTTAATGGAGTATCTGAATTTATAATTACATGGGCATATCAACGTTAGTATTGCAGCACTTACCCGATACCATTTCTTCCGACCATCGTACCCAGTTCTTCCCGTCACAGAACTCTAAATGCAAGTTTGCCATTCGCAGTAATCCCTTGTTTTCAGAGTTGCAGTTCGCCGTGGTTTCCTGGACACGAACATTCTGCAAAAATGGTGCAAGATGAGAAAATGTTTTAATTTGATTGGGATCATGAATTATAAATCAGTTTTAGCAGAATTTCGGCACACCGTTTACCCTCGGTAAATATCATCATAGGGTTGTTGACTATTTGACCTTAAATCTGAGATGATTCGCTCGAAATATCCGAGATTCTGGAGGAAATGTGAGCTTACATGCAGTTTGAAAAACGTGGTTACTTGCAAGAGAATTTTTTATCAAAAATTGTACAAGAAACAGAGTTACCCATCAGGGCAGTTTAAAATGAAGCTCAAGAAAGTTGTTTTTATGTTCTTTATGTAGCCTTAGAGTCTTTTCAACGAAAAAACCAAAAGTTTCAAGACGCGCGCAGTTTCAAGACGTGAGCTGAGCTAATAATCAGTTATTCGAAACTCTTAAACGTTTCTGAAAAATGTATCAGGACTTTTTGGATACTCAAAACATTATTGAAACGGATCAGTTAACTGCGACATGTTTCGAAAATGAAGTCGGGGTGATTGCACCAAAACAATTCACTCTGCAGACTGTAAAAGCTACATTTGCATGTAGGAGCCAACTCTTGGTTTGTGGAGCTGGTTTCACCAAAAGTAAGTGATTTACAGAAATTTTCGTGTCAATCAAACCGACTTTTCGCGACTGCAGAAGTGGGATGATTGCCCCCCTTTTTTTGGAGGGGGCAATTTGGAAAATATTTTAGTCTTTCTCATACTAACAAAAAGCGACTTCCGTTTTTAGTGTGATGTTGCGAAAATGTCCTGTGTTATTTTTCGCTGGGTTTCAAGTTCACAAAAATCATGTAAAATTGCCCCGTTAAAAATTTCGCGGGTAAATGTTTGTTATATTTTATGGTTCCGACACCCACAAAACTAGCAAAAGGACGAGGTATTTAAAGCAAATTCAGAGTTTTATCGTAAAACACATGCAAAAAGCAAAACAAATGTTTATCAGGCTATTTGTGGGGTAAATTACCACCAAACATTTGTGTTACGACATTTAAGGGGAACCATCTTTAAGTGTCCTTTTCTCAGGAATTTTCCGATCCCTTGAAACAATGCACGTAAATAAAACGCATCAGGATACTCGATTCACCGTGTGTCGCACTAATAAATTGAGGGGCATTGAATAAAGAGGACAACAAAGTCGAAACAAGACGAGAAGAGGCGCGGTGTTAATTAACTAACTGAGCTAAATTTCACAATATTCTCCTATTTTCTTGAGGAGAGCGGGCAGCTGAACGGGCCAGGAATATTTTTCGCTTACTAGAAGATCATAGCATAACAACATACCTGGTATTCTGAGAGCTTCAACGAATGACCGTTGTTCAAAAACAAAATGTTCACAGGATCGCAAACGCCGCATCTGTAAAAAAAATAGTTTAAGTGAAATATTAACGGTTAAGAAAATCAACAAGAGAAACGTCGGCTCAAGGCAAAATATCTGCACTTACTTGAGGATCCAAGCCGTCACACAGAGAATGAAATTTTACTTCAACATTCTTTGAGCTGAGTTGATGACGGAACGTTGTTGGTGTGGCTATTAAGAAGACAAGAATTAAACCAACAGTCACTGGCAACACCGTACTGAGGATACAAAGTCGCTTTGTGGCACAGAATCAAGGCAAAACGTTTTCACTATCCAGCCGAGATGATGACAACTTAGTCAAAAAACCAAATACAATGACTTTTATGAACTAATTTTTAACTGATTACACTGACCGCAATGACGGAACCATTTTGTCATGTAGAGTATACTGCTAGGCCCTACTAATAAAATAGGTCGCTCACTGCTCACTGTACTGACAGATGACGTCTATTGAGGACCGCCTTCCAAGAGGAACTGCAAGCGTCTTACCTCCAGAGAAGAAATAGGCTGAGTGGCTAGGGTGATCATGGGCCAAACGTTTTGAAAAATAAATTGCGATTTTTCCCACGACCTTAAGTCAAGGGAGAGAGTCCAAATTGGAGGTGGGGGTGGGATTGCAGGTGCCCCTTATAAAGGAGCACAGGTACTAATCGGAAATTTTAACTAAGGAATTCATAAAGGGATTCAGACGCACGTTCTTCATGCTCGAGTTTTAAATAACATTATTTATACGGTAAGAAATGAATCTTCCGTGGGCAACGAAAGATCGGGAGACGATGTAGCTTCGGCGAAAGGCTGATCGACAGTGTCGTTTCTATATGTGATCTTAATTATTTCTTCCTTTTAGAGCGTGTTTGTTAGAAATAATGGATTGCTTATATCGTCACAACAGAAGCATGATTAAGGCTCGTTTGACAAGCTGTCGGATTTTTCCTGACATCACTGAACAATTTGCATATTCTGAATTTCATGCTTGCGTCGGGATAAACTGAGGGGATGAAAAAAAACCCGAAGGCGACGTAATTTGTTCACAGTGGGAAAGTAAAACCTAAATATTGGGGTTCTAAAAATGATCCGTGCCTTGGGTACAACCATATGTACTGGGTGAAGTTGCCATAGCCAGTTAAATATGGCTGCATCGAAACCGGAAGTTATGTCATTACCAATGCGTAGTGAAAAAGCCCTTCTGCAGGATTAGACAATAAAAGGGACTTATTAAAATCCCGACCATTCCAATCAATGAAAATCAATCATTGATTTCAATCAATATAATCAATGTAAATCAATACTAATCAATTGATTGATATTGATTAATTTGCACAATCAATAAAAATCGAAAATCACTCTCCGTCTCGTCTCATTTTATTGATTTTTATTGGTTTCTATTGATAATCAATAGCTGATTGTGCAACAGTAAAAACCCGACTACAAAGGCATTTGCTAGATTTAACGCGTTTGCAAACACAACAACGGCGCCATGTCTGTAAAGATTTCTATATCCTGCGTAGTCAAAGCGTATCACCTCTGTCCATTTAAAGTAAAGGAAGGAGAAGTGTTTTTCGTCTCCAAAAAGAGGGGAGAAAGCGAGAACGCGTTTAAAGTTTTCGATGATTGGGGGGCAGCTTGGCCACCTCCAGGCGAAGCTTGTTAGCCCACTCTGGCCACATAATACAAATATTTCAGCGTAAGTTAAATTGTCTGTAGAGATCGATAAATGTAATTTCCATTCAAATGTGCTTATTCCTGGTTCTTTCTTGGGTTTATTCACGGTTTATTTGGAACTGTGATTGGACCTCCAGAAAATGACCTTAAAGGGAGGTGGCGACAAGGTGGAGGAATATCGAATATTAGAACATTTTTACTTAATTGGGGTCTTTTTTCCAAACCGTGAGATGTATTAAAAACAAAACAAAAACTAGATTAAAATTTCCTACAGATTATTTACTAATCTGTTAGCAGATTAATGAATAATCTGTAGGTTGTGCTGATTCCCAGAATTAACTGGAGGCTCTTAGCCAATGAAAAGACAGATAGTGACTACAATGTATAATAATGAGAGTTAGCAGTAATGGGAGTTGTTAAATTGCTGCATTTTTTATCTTGATAGCCGCTTGGTTTAAAAGTTTCCCATAAAAGTCAAGATCTTTTGACCCTAAAATCCTGGTGAGTCTCACGTTTAAGAATTTCATAAAATAAAATTAGCAAAAATGATTAAATATGATTAGAAAGACGTGTTTGCGGCATGAAGTGATTTGTTCGTCGTTATGCGTCTTAGGCGAGGGATGTGCAGATGGGTTCCAATGGTGATTTTTTGAACCTGATTTGTATCCCAACGCGACGACAACCTTCGATGAATCCACGATAGCCGTGGTTGGAAGGACTAGAAATTTTACATGTAAGTTTTAGCTCTATCATCTAAAAAATGTAAACAGGCCCTTAACTCGCTGTTAACTGATCTACATTTCCTGGGTTTGTTGCCAGCTATAAACGAAGGATGTTTGGAGGATTTGTTTTTCTTTTTCACGTTCTGAGTGATAACTAAATTACTGAAATTTCTTTGTAATCTTTAGAAAAGTAGTTAATGCCCAAAATTGTTATTTTTATGTAAAAAAAATTTGGGACTCAACAAAGCCATGAATTAACTAGAGACAAACGTGACCCGAAATTTTGTCATGGCGTGATAAACTATTTTGTCAGGTAGAGCGGGCTTCTAGTATAAATGCTAAGCTTTAGATAACATTGATCGCTCACTGCTCAGTGACTGCTTACCGACAGATGAATTTTATGTCGTACCTCTTCGTCAAAGACCGCCTTCCACGAAGAACTGCTAGCTTCTCACCAAGTTAAGAGACGAAATAGGCTGAGTGGCTTGTGTGGTTACGGGCCAAACGTTTTTAAAGATTCTCATGGGATTTCTCCCATGAGATTTGTCCCGTGACCTTGAGTGCAAGTCAAGGGGTTTTTCCCAAGGGGCGCGCCTTCAAACGTCTTTTGTGGATCGTTTCTTGCAAGAAAACTGCGATATACCATGCAACTGGGGAGTCTCGCATTGTGTTCATTGCTGCAAACGCGAGTTTTATATAGCACTGGACATGGTAGATTATACAGTAAGTAAGGAATCTCCCGGAGGCAATGAAATATCATGACACAATGAATGTAACTTCGGCGAAAGGCTGATGGACGGTGTCCTTTCTATTCTTAAGACGGTGTCTGTGGCTGGATTTGTCCAAAGACCCTTGAGTGCAAGTGAAGGGGTTTTTCCCAAGGAGTTTTCCCGAGAACGAAAACAGCAAGCTTTTCATTTTCTGGGCGATATTTCGAGTTTAATCCCAGTACTACTTTTTGATAGCAAAGGTCCTCCTAATTCAAGAAAACTTTCAAACGTCTTAAGGTTTTGCACATCTTTTCTTGCAAGAAAACCATGCAAATCAGGAGTCTTGCATTGTGTCCATTGCGCAAACGTCAGTAGTAGTACTGTACGGCCAGATACCCCAGGTTAGCCTCGTTTTGATGCGAGGGATGTGATTGGTGGAGAAGGGTTAAAAAGTCGGCCATGTTGGATTTTTCTGGCTTCTGATTGGTGGAGAAGGAAGGGTTGAGAAGGGGGTGTGAAAGGCATGTTGGGTATCATGTGATCATGGGAAGTGTTCACGTGCCATGTGCCAAATAAAGTCATCCAGAAGTGAAAGCCAGACGAGTTAGCCTCGTTTTGATGCGAGTGGAAATGACGTCATAGGGATCACCATGGCAACAAGGGAAACCGGAAGTGAAAAAAGTGGAAGTGGAAGGGAAAAAGAATTTTAATGAAATGACTTCGATTTTTACAAGCGGGAACGTGTACCAGGACCCAAGTGGTCAGCGGCGTCCCATGAGAAAAGTTCAAAGTCCAACTGGTTAGGTGCGGGGTGGCCGCGTGATGCCTGGACCCGAGTGTCCCATACTGTTCAGTTTTTTCCAGGAGTCTGGTTCTGCATCCATTAAGTCACTAGATGGCTTGGTATCCGTAAGGGTAGGTTTGAAAGGTACTGGGATCAATGACTCTCTTGTCTTACACCAATTGGTAACGTTTGTAGTCGGGATAGGTGTAGAGATCGTAGGTTTTGGCGTCACGCACGATCTGGTACGTTTTGACGACTTGGGCTTGGCGCGGTTCCTTTTGTGGGTGTTGGATTTCGTCCAGAACGTTCTGACGCATGACGTCATAATTCAATTGGATTTTGCCCTCGCTGTTGAGCCGGAAACCACGGACTTTGCATTCGACTTTGCCCTTCTTGGTTTTGTACCCGTAATTCTTGGGACCCCCGACACGAACGCTTCGACGTAATCGTCGGTCTCCAATTCGCTCGTAAACTCTCCGAGGTAATCTCCCAAGAGAGGGTTGCGTTGGCCCGGTTCCTCCAGGTAAATGACCGAGTCGGTGTCAAAGTACAACACGCGCTCACCCAAGAGTTGGAGGGCTTCATAGAGACGATCACGTGCCCGAGAGGTGGTGTAAGAGGCCACGAAAATGTTGAGGTTGGGAGACACGGAGATGTCTTGGTCTTGTTACTGAAAGTGCACTTCCACCATTTGTTCGTTGATGACGGAGACGTGATGCACATCCAAGGTATCGGTATCCAGGAAACGGTGAAAGGCTTGGGGGTCGTCAAATTCTTGGACTTGGGTCTTGTTGAGACGTTGTCCGAACTTGCCCCACATGGAATTGAGCATCATTTTGGCCAGAGCGCGCAGACCCGGATTGTGTTCGATCTTGTCGTACTGGATGCCCTCGTGCTCGTAGTACTTGCGGATGTACTGCTGGCGTTTGGTTTCGTCATCGCCCACCCATGAGGGCCACCCGCTGGCTTCTTGCTTGATTTTCAGCCAAGTGTTGACGTAGTCTTGGAAGAGCCCCTCACAGGTTTCGTCAAAATGCCACACTTTGTAGATGTACTGGATCTCGTAGCCCAATTCGACGGCTTTTTGCAGATCGGGGTGCACCACATACCGGTCAGGGCGCGTTCCTCGTCGGAGTGTGCGCACTAGTAAGATCTCTCCAAGGGAGGTTTGGCCATTTCTTCTTTGACACAAGTGGCACAGAGAGCAAAAGTGAGTTTGCCGGCATGACGGTAAGGCAGCACGGGATAGTACAGTTCACGCGGGTGGAGGACTCGGCATTGGGTGACACCAGTAAATGTGAATATCCGTGTGACCCGGTTGCGAGATGAGTCGTGGATGACCTTTGGGGTAGACACAGGTTTTGTTGACCCAGGGGTACAAGGAAGTGTAATCGATGTAGTGGATCTTTTGACCCGGTGTCACGTGATGGTACAGTTTGATGGCATTGGTGCGTCCTCCACAGAAGGAGTCAAGGGGTTGAGAGGGTTCACGAATTGCAAGGAATCCACGTACGTTTGGATGTCGGGAGAGGTTTGTTTGAGGCGAGTCCACTCGCATTCCCACATTTCAATGACCTTGTACCCTAGCATGTGAAGCAGTTTCATTTTTTGTTGGGTCTTCTCATAAACATCGTGCATGGTACGATCACAGAGACGCAGATGTTTTTTCTCCCGCACGGGATAACAATGTGGACACCCGTGCCAAAAGCATCCGTGGAATTCATAGACGGTGTTAGTGTCTTGGCAGTAGCCATCCACGAAGAAACCATCGGCGGGTACGCGATACTCGCCGGCATTGCCCGCGTGTTGAACGTAATGGCGCAGACTGGGATACGGATGGTCTGGGTAGGCGCGGGCCATCAGGTCGTGATCTTCCAAGTCTTCGTGGGTGAGTTGCTCCAGGGCTTGCTGGCGCTGTTGGTGATCGCACCAGGTTAACCATTCGAGGGCCACCCGTGATTGGTTGATACAGTTGCGCCATCCGTACACAGGTACACTTGCAATGCTCTTGAGTATCATGCGGTTCAGGAACAGATCACGGCTACAGGCCGAGGCGATGGTGATGTGTTCAAACGGGTTGAATCCCGCTTTGGCTTCAAACAAACGTTTGAAAGTCAGGCACCCTTCTTTCAAGAGGCGAACATCCGATTCGCAGTAGGCCACCAATTCGTTTTGGAAATCAAACATCTCATTCTTGTCTCGTTGCTCCTTATGCCACGTTTCAAATTCTTGGTGTCCTATGGGGGACATGGTTTCGGGCATGTAGTAGTCGATGGCAGAGACGGGTCCCACGTACGCTTGGTTTTCGGGGATGTTGAACTTGTGGGGGAAGTAACCCTTTCTGAGTTCGGTCAGTCCCAAGGTTTTGGGAAAGGCCGAGAGGGGCATCTGGAAGAATCTGAGAGAATCGATGAAACGAATGCGATCGCATTTGACTTCTAAGAGTTTGCACCCGTTACGGAGTTGTTCCACCGTTTGGTTGTCGGAGTGGTATTGGTGGATGACAAAGTACCCATCGTACCCTTGCAAATTATGGGCGATGCCGTTGACTTGACGCGTGTCGTTCTGCGTTAGGGTATCCAGCCATTGGAGAAAATCTCGGATACAGTGTTCTCTTTGGAAACGAAGTGGTCGATCGTTGTCTTCGGTTTCGGTCACGACGAGATTGGCCACGTGGTGTTCTTGGGGTTGCATGGCCTCGATGTCAAAAAACACGTGGATGGGTGGGATGTCATCATCCTCGTATTCGTCCTCCTCCTCCTCCTCCTCTTCCTCTAGCTCATTGGCTCGCAAGGTTTGAAGACCCGCCGCAGCACCCCGTTTGGCGCGAGGACCTTCTTGACGCGAGCGTTTGCGTTTCTTTTTCTCCTCTCGGATTTCTTGAGGGGTGAGGGTTCTCTGAATGTAGCAGCGATGGGTTTGAGCGTCGACGTACTCGTGGCAGGAAGGACATTCGATGTACCCACACTGACGACGTAGATTGTCTGTAAGCCTTACTTCCAGTTTGACACAGGTGGGACATCGGCGTCGACGAAAGCAGATGGTGTACTGATGGCAGGCCGCGGGTTTTCCCGTATGGTCTTTGGCAAGATGCGCTTCAAAGCAAGTGTCACCGAAAAAGTCGCGATGACACTCATGACAACGTTTGGTGGCTTTGAGACCCCGTGGGTAGGCGTGAAGGAAATCGGGGCACTCTTTTTGGAGACAGGCGCGGCACTGGACTTTTTTGTTGTTGTTTGGACATCGATGGCGTCCTACATGGTCATAGGGTTTCAAACAGTGGGCACACACGTAACTGGACCCAAAAAACCCTGGGAGACTGGTGATGGCATCGTAATGGTCTTTCCCCTGGAGCAGGATCAATTGTTTGGGTCGGGTGTCTGCCAAACTAGTCACATGGAAGGAACGGTCTGCGTCCACCAAGAGGATCTGGTAGTCGTAGAGGGAGGGGGCGGCACTGAACTTCGTCAACTCTTCGTAACTGCAAGGACCAAATGGGACGTGAGCTTCGTGGTGAAGTAGCAAAGCTTGCTCTTTTTGTACCTTTCTACCCTCCTTAAACGATCTGCACTTGGGATGGTGGTCTACAATGGCTTTGGCGGTGACCAGGGCCCGTGCACAACATAGGACATCGTCATTTTGGATGCGGATGACAGAATGTTTGTTGGCCGTTAACGTTTTGAGAGTTTGATGACCCGGTTTGGTACGGCGTGGTTTGCCGGTTCCCCGAGGAGCATGATGGACTTGGGTGATAGGCAATTGAAACGAATCGTCCATTTCAAATTGTTCGTTGCTGTTGAAGGCTTGAGCCAATTGATTGAAAAGGGCATCCAACCGGGCTCCTCATTCTCGCCATTCACCGGCGCATAATCCCCACCCTTGAAAATTGCTGGTGAGACGATTGGAACTGAGGGTGAAGTAGAGAAGGTCTCGATCGTGCAGGTTGGGCGTGGTGGTTAACACGCGATCCACGGAACGTCTTAATCCATCTTGGAGAGCTTGGACCACGTGCGGAGTGTCTACAAAGTTCCCCGTTTGACGTAATCGGGTATTGAAATGGCGTTCGCTCACACCCATTCGGTTACTACGTCGATCCACAAAGGGTTCGAGATCAAATTCGAAGGTTCCCACAGGGATTTGTGGATCCAGTCCTCCTCCTCCTCCACTTTGTTGAAGAAGTTGGGGTTGAAAAGCCCGTTGTTCTTCGAATCGATCCATGACTTCATTACACACTGCATCATCATCATCACTATCTTCCATGACTTCAGGGCAAAACAAATTTTCTTCTTCGTCACTGTCATCAGACATATCAAGACCTAGCAAAGCCAACGTTTCCTCGCTGAAAGACGTGAAGAAGGAGTTGGAGTTTTTAAAGGATTCGAGTTTGGACGAGTTTGCCCAACAGTTGCTCCGCCACGACCAAGAGAAATGGGCTGCCCAGTTGGAAAGAGAGGAGCTGGTACGAGTGTCGTGGTCGCCCGGTCTTTACCCGCAATTCACTTGCGATAGGTTCATTGAAGGATTGGACTTTTGCTGTAACCATTGGAGACACCTCTTCAAGAGACCCACGACCCCACCACCGTTGCCCAGAAAATAAAAACAAACAATGGAAGACAAACTAGAACGAATGTTGCAAAGCCTTGACAACCGACACGCTCGGAAAAATAAAGCCAAAGCCACGTACCGAGAAAAGTACCCAGAGAAAGTGGCGGCCATAAAGAAAAGATACCGGGAAAAGAACCGGGACAAAATTGCAGAGTCCAAGAAACGATACAATGAAACGCATAGGGAAAAAGCCAGGGCGTATCAAAGACAATATTACAAAACGGCAAAAAGGCATGCGTATCTCCGACGAAGAAAGAAAGTAACACTCAGGGTCACTCTGACCGATTGTTTGAAATCTCCTGGACCGGCAGTGGACCCGCGTACCCCGTTGTTATGTATTTGGAATCGTTTTGCCAATCGTTGGATGCGGAAGAACCCTCCTCCTCCTCCTTTCTGGATATGTTAAATCAGGAGACCATAAACCTTGATTCCCTTCCAAAGGATGCCAACCAATGGCTCGACGATTTAATAGCTCACTTGGAGGAACCACCCCCACCGGAAACGGCAGATTCATGTAGGGTTGACGAGGACAATGTCATGGATTGGCTCGATGATTTGATAGAGGACTTGGAGGACCCTTCCTTCTCCTCTTTGGAAAACACGGTCGATGTAAATGACTTGTTTCGTGATGTTGAAAACAATGATGACTGGGAACATGACTGGAACATGACTGGAACGATGTGCTGGACCAGTTTGATTGTGATCTTCTTTTTTGATTTTGAAAAAAGCAAAAACCGTAGACATTTTTTTCTCTCTTTAAATGTATTTTAATTTTTTTTTCAACAACAACAAGAACCAAAGTTTGTGTGGACGCCATTAAAAAATTACAATTTGAAACGTTTCTTGGCTTGCATGATTCTTTTGACAATACGTTCCGTCATGGTTTTCTTGCCGGGTAAACGATCAATGGCTTTAATCATCTTGGTGTCGGCTTTCCACTTGTCTTGGAGATTCTGCGCATGACTGTAATCAATGTCGTGTTGTTTGGCAATCTTGTCCAATGGATTGATGCCGGGATCTCCACGTTTAAGACGTTTCGCCAGTTTAGTACCAGGTCCCATGATAGCCTGGCCAATGAAATTCAATGCCGGTTTTAGCAAACCATATTTGAATGTCCACACCCCATCCTCGTTGGGTTCTCGTGCTCCTCCTCCTTTTCCTGGGGGCGGTTTTTTCTTGGCACGGGTTTTCATCTAGTCACTGTCGTAATCCAATCGACGTTTCAACTTTTTGCCTCGGGCCCAATCTTCCCACCCGGGCAAGGGTTTTAATTGTTCTACTTCTCAAGCGGGACCTTTGCCTTTGCCTTTGCCTTTACCCCAAGGACTAACGGCTAACTTTTTTTCCAGGGTCTTGCGCTGTTCTCGAATGGCTTCTAAACGAGTACGCATATCACTGTTTCCTCGACTGGTGGAAGGACTCCCTTTACTGGTGGACGCTTTGCCTTTCTTCACGAGTCTGGAAGGAGTGATGTGTGGTTTGGGGGTCGACTTACTGCCTTTTATTATGCGCTTCAACCATTATTCCACGGGACCCGTCACCAAATCCCCTTCTTCCTCTTCCTCTCCCGGCGGTCCACCAGGGGCACCCACACCCGCACCCCCAGGAAATTGACGGGTGCGGTTGGTTAACTTGGTTAATTCTTGACTTAATGGTTTTGTTTTGGCATTGACGAGGGCGGGGGGCAGTTGGGAATCCGCAAACAAGACATGTTTATGAGCAGCTAACGTAACCGCTTTGTTGAGAAGGGCATTTTCCGTTAACTCCTCTTTGTAATATTGAATGAGTTGATCCAATGCCTTTTGAGGAATCATGTACACCTCTTCCATGGTGGTTTGTTGCTACACTCAGGACAAAGTTCTCCGTCTTCCAGGTAACGACAGCTCTCACAAAGAAAACTCTTCAAGATATGCCTATACTCCCGATACAGCAGCTGATGTTTATGCTTCCAATAATGACATTCGTCTTTCCATTCGTCAAGTTCTCGATTAGCGTCTTGCAAAAAGACTCACCCAGGTTGGGAGGTTTAGCGGGGTTGTCGAGCACATTGACATAACACGTTGTGGAGTCCTTGAAACAACCCTCGACCTTTTTACGAGACCAACCACTGACGACGTTTTTTCACCGAATGTTGGCGACGACCCAGGTTGCGTAACACCTTTTTATAGGGTCGAAGATGAGCCATGATGGGGTGTGTGACGGGAATGTTGTTTTTCAACAGGTTCAATACCAGTCCACTCACAGCATTGACTTGATCTGCATTGGCATGTTGTAAAAGATCTTGACGTTTGAATCGATTGGCTTCTTTTAACACCGACCGTAAAAACGGTAATTGACGTCGAAGACGTTTCATACTGCCCACGGTCTTCGTCTGAAATTAGAAACAGCACCTCCTACACCCAGGGCTCCCGTTATTTTATAGCGCTTACTCTTGCCCAGTTTGACTCCAAGTTTACCGGCGCCTTTGAGTAAAGAAAGAATACTTCCACCCACATTCACGTGACCACGACGTTTTCTTCTTCTTCTTCTTCTTCTTCTTCTTCGGGGGACCATGGTTCTGAATACAGGAGCGTGGAGCTGTGAGGGTTCCACTTTTTATCCTTTTCCACCCAATACTCTTTAGACATCAAGGGACGATGACATCCATCCACGTAGCATTGCGCACCCAGGGGTTGATAAAAAAATTGACGGTGGTAGTCTTGCACGCAACCTTTGGGTAACGGGGGTGTGAAATCAATGATGGTGTCATCCAACGTTTGCATCTTGATCAAAAACCCTTCCAGTCCCTCGAAGGGAAGGCCACGCACATAGGTTTTCAATTCGATCAAGGCTTTGGCATACGTGGTAAACGCAAAGCGACTCATGTCCAGTTTAAACCGGTATTTTTTAAAATCGTTCCATCCTTTGACCACCGTGCCCACCGCAGCCAAACAGGCCACCAACGTGCTCTTTTCCAAAATGGGACCCGCAATCATGCCAGCGGCCATTAGTGGTAGGGCCATCCCAATGAACAAGGCGTTGTAAAACTTGAAATGATTCAACACTTTTCGATAACACCACCACTGTTTGTAGTAAAAGGCAAACAAAGAATGCATGCGTTGTAGAAGTTCTGGTTTCAATTTTAAATCATGGCTTCTGGACAACGGTCCATTCAATAAAGACACGGTGGTTTTTTCTTTGGGGGGAGTCATTCGATCTTCTCACGTCGAAAACCGGGACGAATCACTTTGCACCGTGGGTCGTCCTCCCTGTTTATAGCTGGGCACGATGCTATTGGTCATGGTGACATTGGCAATTTACCGTCCTTGAGCCAATCCTTGATCGTAACAATATGCGTAATCGACGTCCTTGATCGTAACAATATGCGTAATCGACGTTGTAAATCCGCTTGGTTCAACGTTCTAGGGGGTGATCCTGCGTGTGTCACTTGTCGAGACGGTCTGGATGGGGTCCGTCTGGGAGCGCGCACGCCCCACAAAGGAAGTCCCAGATTGGTCGCTGCTGCCGGGGCTGGTGGCGGTGGTGGTGGTAGCAGTGGAAGTGACCGTAGTACCCCCCGTGGCCGCCCAGGACGAGGATGAGGACGAGGACGAGGACGACGACCACCACGACGACGTCCTCAGCCCTCTCCCGTGGAAAGCGTTCGGGAAGCTCGACTACCCACGCCGGCGGGGGACACGGCCCCAAAAGCGGAGGGGGGTGGGAGAGATTCCAAATAAGCGGTGAGGTCATCGACTCCCATTTGATCCATCGCTTGGTAGATCAACGACTGGTCTCCCGTATCCAAAATGTCTTGCAGGGTCCCCGGCGAGACTTGATTGGTGGTAGTCGTGCCTACCCCTGCAGGTAAAACGGTTGCGTAAGCTTGCGGAGGACGTCGGGATGCATCATCATCTGCCATGCTCCCTCTTCTAAGGTCCACATCAGTTCACGAAAATACGTTTCGTTGTAACGATCGATGAAACTGTCAATGAATTGGCCTCGTCGGGTTCGAATCAAATTATATACCTATCGCATGGCTTGGTAATCCATGTCGTCCAAACGCATTCTGTGAAAATAATCGCCCACGATTTTTTCCCAACGAGTCCAAAACAAGGAGGGAGGCAATCCTTGTAACCTTCGACTCGGGCTTGTTGTCTCCTGGGTATCTCCCAACTAATCCAAAAACAAAGGGGGTGGACATTCTGGCTCCAATCGCTGCTGCGACGCTTTTGATACGTGCGCGTCCATCCTTCGTCTTTTAACACATGGTTCAACAACTGTTGTTGATCGGACGAGGCGGGGTGCAAATCCAACACCAAATACCCATAAGGACGTGTCATGGCCTGATGAAAGGTCTCCAAACTGTCTTTCCACGTGGTAGGAAACGATTGAAGCAACACATTGCGGACTCCCAATTGATCCCGCGGGTTCTTGAAAGCCACGATGTAATGAGCATTGCGGG
>Ga0126336_10000199_pt1 | contig 19702 bp, 12 predicted proteins | sample SidCmetagenome_FD_92530 | JGI IMG/M metagenome (GOLD analysis project Ga0126336, IMG submission 92530) | Coral microbial communities from El Islote,Puerto Morelos, Mexico - Siderastrea C C metagenome | ecosystem: Host-associated > Invertebrates > Cnidaria > Coral | place: El Islote,Puerto... | reverse complement strand
ACTGCAGGACTGCGGTAGCAGCTTTTGAAGACTAATGCTGTATGTAAATTTTGATGACTGCAGGACTGCGGTAGCAGGTTTTGAAGACAAATATTAAGTGGCCGGGTATTCTGAAATCTAGCCTACTCTTGTCGCTCCATCCGATCAGCAATTTAAAAGCGATCTGACGATCTCATCGACAGCTCCGCTCTTTGAATGATAAAAATCTCGGAGAATTTTATCATCATCAGGCAGGAGCTCTCGCAAAAAAGACGTGCTAAACATTCAGCCCAGGGGGACGGGGGGGGAAGACACCTAGGAATTTGGGGGTGAGGTGAGCAGAGCTCCAACCACTTACCCTATGTGAGACCAAAATTTAACATATGCTATTTCAGACCAAATGGTTGAAATCTTACTCTATAATCCATATTTTAAACCAAAAGTGGCTCACAATCCATTCTTTTTGGACCATTAAATACGCAGATGACTTAAAAACAAGAGTACCTCCTCCCCTGGAGTTAAATGTTGTCAGAGGACGGCCGTATGCGCATCCTAAACCGCGATTCTGTATTTTTCAGTAAATGGTTATAATTATAGGCAATTGTAAATAAAATGTTTGCTCTTTCGCTTCGCTTGCAAATCCGTGATGAATCGTGCGCTCGCTTGATATCTGACAAAATCATAACGTAGGTTATTGCGCGCCGGGGAAATAAAACACTTATCATTTTGTCAGGCAGGTAAGAAGTCTAATATCAATGAAGCCTCTTGAGAATCTACTTTTGACTACTTGAACAAGATCTTCGCGTTTTGTAAACAAAAGAAAGAATTTGTTTGCATTTTGCGTATTTTCCGAATGATCTTTAGTACTATTAATGAAATCTAAGAAACAAAACCCGTGATTTTGTCAGTAAAACTAAAACTAAGTTATTTCTGGTATTGCAATATTGCAAAACAGAATGATCCTTCGTCACGAAAGCTTTGTTCCTCTCAATTGTACTTCGTTAACTGTTTCACGACCAAAAGAAATGGCCGCTGATAAATTGCGTCCTGTGTACGGAAGCCATATGAGCGCAGGAAACTGAACGATTAGTTCCCTCTTTAAAGAAAGGAACATGATTTAGAGGGACAACTGCACTGCCATTCGCCTTATAGACTTGCTCTCAGCACTCTCAAACGAAGGCCAACAGCTCTGTTACAAATTGAGTAGCTAAGTTACTATCAAATCGAGAGGCTCGCTAGCGGCCCACGAGTTAAGCAAACATGAGACATCAGTTACCTTAATCTACCTTCCAAGGCTCCGTCGTAAACTATAATGATGACCAAGGAGGTATCTTTCAGTCTTGCAATCAAGAAACCTTATCACTTGTTATCCATCCCAATCGGGAATTATTTCATCCCTGACTCCTTCATAGAAGTGAAAATGTAAATGAGGAACCTTTCCACCGATCAATTCTTGTTATATGAAAGTAATTAAAACAGAACAATGGCTAGTGGACACTGGCGCAAATCCACTGTAAACAGGTAAACTGAGGTATGCATAAACACCACAGGAGAATGACCGACAGCGCTAAGGAACCCGAGGTATTTATGACACAAAAGAGCTTAACACGTGTTTTTTGTCAATTAATTTTCATAATTGAAAATGGTAATACAGCTCTTTCATTTGAAAGGCTCAATTACATTCAATTAAACCCTCTTTGACAGCATCACCGCCCCTTTACGTCACAATATTTTCAACAAAAAGCTAAAACGTGAATTTGAAGTCCATTCGATCATCCGGGATTCACGTCAACTCCGTACGTCGAGGACTTCTTAAGTGCAAGCGTTTCCAAAAGTACTTATCGTATCATAAAAAAGGTTTCTCTATACGTCTATCAATCTTTCTGATGATGGGATATGTTTTTCTTGTAATATCACTTTCTTGTGATTTGTTTTGTCTGAATGCAGCGCTGGGGATACTTAAAACACTTAAAATACTTGTACGCAATAAGGGGTACCATACGAAAACATATTCCACGATATTAAATGTTTCATTTCTTCCTCGTGAATGTGTCTGGAAACTACTTCAAAAAGGCAAAGGTCGTGCGACTTACACAATTTTTTGGTGGCCGGTGGTTCGATGGCCGCGGTGTGAACCCCGTAATATCACAGCGTGTGGCCAGAAGTTACTATTTTTGGAGAAAAGTTAATTAGCATTTTTTTTTTAAGATTTCGCGACTCGTACTTTTTTTTTAATTTAGACGTCTTTAGATGACTTCGAAAAATTTGCATCGCTTGTTACCGCTATGTCTGACGACAGCCAAAACTGAAGTCACAAAGAAGCCGGATGCGATCGACCACGACCTTGCGTTCGTAATGAAGGAGGGGCCCAAAAATGCTAAGGTGCTCGGATAGTTGTCATGGAAACCGACTCGCCCAGAAATCTGGTCCTGCTATGGCCGGTAGACTGAAAAAATAGAAAGAACGGAAAGAGGGAAAAGAAACTTGAAAAACAGAGGATGACAGTGGTGATAACGGAGAACGAGGAAGGGTACAGAAGCAGAAGAGAGAAGAGAACTTAGTCAACTTAAAGCGACTAGATGCTAGAACTGGACTGGCTGCTCCACAGAAGATCTTTGCGAAACAAAACGTGGTCGGCAACTTGTAGTCTGTGCCGCGCTGGACTTCAGTCTACGTCATCGAATACTAGGAAAATTGAAAAGGTTTAAAAACCTACAGGATGAAGCTGAGTCGTGTCAGATCAGCCATTCACACAACATATTTTGCCGTGGCTAACTGATCTTGTAACCATTTAACCCTTAAACGGGATAGTGATCAGCATCGAATTTCTCCTCATCATATCAGTGCACTATAACATACACAGGCCTTGAGAATTAAAGAAATGATCACCAAAGATGAATTGTCTTGACGTTTGAGCAAGTTCTCCCAACTAGTACTCAACATAATTCATGGAGGCCAATAAGGAGAATCTGTGTAATGATCTGGGGCTTAAAGGGATAACGGCTCTCTGGGATGAAAAAACATTGGTGACATGGTGAACAGCCCTAAATCATAACTGAGTTTTGTTTGCATAGCCGTTTCATGTAAGGTCATATAAACAAGAGATTGACGTCACATAATGTTTGGTTTGTGGGAATAGTCATTTTATGCGGTTGCAGAGGAGGCGGATCTGGGGGGGGGGAGGGTGGGGCGAAGAGTGTTCAGAGCTAACGAAGTGCCTTCCTTCAAATCAGTACTCGCCTTTTTTTAATAACTAAGCGCGTTCAAACCAAGCAGAAAATTTTAAGAAAACGGCTTAGATTAGTAGGCCAAGCTGACAGGATTTTCATCGAATGTTTTATATTTGCTCAACCCGTTAAGCCCCAATAGTGATCAGCATCAAATTTCTCCTCATCATATCAGTGTATTATAACACATACAGGTCATGAGAACTGGGGAAATGATCACCAAAGATGAAAAGTCTTGATGTCTTAACAAGTTCTCCCAATTAGTACTCAGTGAAATGTATGGAAAACAGTGGAGAGAACATGCATGTTGATATTGGGGCTTATAAAGGGTTCAGTTGAGCTATCATTCTCTGGCTTTTGAAGTATCAGGCAACTTTTGCTTTTTGAATCCCTCCAATCAAAAAATTCCGATACAAACACTCAAAGGAGTAAGGAGAATTCAAAACTAGATTTTGATCCTTGCATGCTGCTCAGGCTCACATAGTTTTGAATTCTCCCAATCTTCCTCTCGTGTCGTCATCATGCTAAGATATCCCCGTGCCATTTTCTAAAAAATGCCAATAAACTTGTCATAAAATTGCTATCAATGTTTATTAGAGTTTCTAGCTTACAGCTTTATCGCCTTATCACAATAAGTGCGTCTTCACGGGAGCACGTCCTACACAGTCACACAGTCTACACATAATATTATGGAGTTAATTAAGTCCGAACTTAGTTAATTGTTGGAAAGACCTTCGTTTTTGTAAGGTGGTGTTTACACAAAAAAGCACTTAATTCTTAGGGAACCACTGGAGAAATTTTCGTATATTATGTTGAGCTTTTCAACATACTGAAACAATTTGAGTCAGTGTACATTGGAGACTCTGCTACCCTTCAGTTATCGACGAGTCTAAGGACGGTTCTCAATCGGTACATGCTCAGAATGCTTTGATTTGATGTGATTGAGTAGTCCTCTATAACGCACAAAGTTTCTGCCACAATGTCGGCATTTATGTACAGTGTCTTCCGTTTCGTGAAGTTTCACGTGTTTCTTCATGTTGCTCGGATCGCTGAATGACTTGTCGCACACTTTGCACCGGAGTGGTTTAAATCCTGTGTGCGTGCGCATGTGAATTTTCAGCACGTATTTCCTGCAGTACACCTTGCCGCAATACTCGCACCTAAAACCCTGGGTACGCGGGGAAGCCTGGGAAGAATTTGTGGTGTGATGGGCAAAGAAAGGAAGCATGTGCGGATAGGGGGAGTAGCGATACATTGGAGACACCAAGAACGCGGGCTCATGATAGCGCGTGATATTGTCATTTGGTGCGTACAATGATGGCGTAGAAAAACAGTGACATTGCAAGTGTTGTCGGTACGTCACGTGATCTCTTTGTTTTCCTTGAAAGACATAATAAGAATCCAATCTGTTGAGATTGGTCTGACTTTCCAGATCACTGAGTTGCCTTGAAGAATCCAAAGTTCGTTCTTCGTTCTCTTTCGCAGCACTGTTTTCAGCTACATTTATCTCTTCATTTGCGATTATGCTTTGGCGCTGTTTCGGGACATCCGCTTCGCTTTGATGGTCTGAGCACGTGCATTCGCGAGCCGACTCACGTGACGATCCTTCCTCGGCGATGCGCAGCGTTTCGTTGGCGCTTAAAGTAAGGTAGCCGCGAGTGATAAACTTCGCCTTTGTTGCCTTTGAGCCCGTTCCATTTGTAAAAGAGTCATTTGCTGGAAAATTGTCGGCTTGAGAGTTATATGTCGACGCGTTAATTATTTTACTGCTCCTAAATATTTCATGAGTTGCCGACGACGAAAACGCCGAGCAGCCTAACGTGTAATCGTCGCGAAAGCAATTTATAAATTCCTCTTTCTCTTCCTTGATCTGATGCTCGTCTTGCTCGCCTTGTGACGAAACCAGTGTTCGCCGATACTTTAGTGACCCTTTTCTCTCCATGTTCTCGCGATAAAGGTGCCTTTGAAGGTAATGTTCGTTTCCTTGAAATTTTTTTCTAAATTCCTGTTTATGGTATTCAGCAAGTGATTGGGACTCGCGGGTAAATTTGCGAAAACGAGGTGGTGAGAAGCTTGAAATGAGGCTGGCCAGTCTGGGATTGGACATGATGTGGCTATGACCGAATGTAACCGAAGATTGTTCGTTTATCTTTCGGACTATGTGGTCGGGAGAGGACAATCGAGGGCGCTGTATAATGGATTCTTTCGAGTCGACGCCCACGTCCTCGAGCTCGTCGTCTATTGCCTGGGAGTGGCCAGATAAACATTTATCCGTGAAAATTTCAACAGCATCAGGGCCTGCCAAACCATCATTCGCTGCTACGTCGGCTGTTGGGTAGTCCACGGAATCATGCGTGTTTGTACTGGAACCCAACTCCTCGCAGCCAAAAGCAGTGTGAACCGAAAGAGCGCGTGAATATTGAAAGCTTTTCTGACAGTGTTGGCAGGTCCACTGATGATCTAGAAAGCGAATAAATAAATAAATAAATAAATAAATAAATAAGTAAAAAAAGGCTAGGATACAATTAAACTAGATGTAATACAACCTCAACCGAGTTTTGTTCAACTTTTACTTTTGCTGATTAAATTTTTGTCCTTTTGCCCTCGAGATGTCTCTGCATGCTCTCAGTTTGTTTAACACCCGATGGTCGAGTATTAGTCGCAAAGATTTCTCCACAGAAAGTGAATAAAAAACACCTTCGCTACGTTTTTGTTAGGAACCGATGCAACTAAACCAAAACCTCAAGGAAAGAAACTTTTTCGAAAATAAGGACAATAAGACCACATTTGCCGTTTAAACTAACCAATGCATGCAGCTAAAACGTACACAACAACAACAGAAACAGATCCGCTTTTAGGTGTGATCGGATTTTTAGAGCAGTTTGACACCTCCGAAGTTACATAGGGCTTGGAGAGTGCAATGCTGGTTCATTGACTGAGTCTCAGGGAATGAGGTTTAACATCTTTCTTCAGTGCATACATGCATGAAACTAACTTTCCGAGGTATCATCCAACCTTTAAATTCCTCTTTTGAGCTTGGGCCATGCAATCCGTGATCTTGTCCTAAAGACGGAGCCATCCAAACTCGTAACTCCTCGTCAGCTGCGATGTTTCTTGTGGATCTGAAGTAGATCTCATCGCCTTCCGGTGTACGGATCGCCTCCATGTTTTGTTCGTCTTCATAGCGAGCGGGATTTACCTCGTTCATCCACGACAACTCGCCACGCAAGACATCGTACTCGTTAACTGAATCCCTTCCGTCTGAAGCCTACACAAGAAACAGAGTAAATTCGATTGGTAACAGGGAAATAAATGCTGGGCGATTTTTGAAGGATTTAACTTTTCAGTTTGAATTTAAGCTGTTATTTTTTTGGCAACACACTCGTTACATCGGTTTCTGGCGCCGTACTCTCGGCAAGTAAGTAATTTTTGAAGATTCTAAGAAATAATAAGAAACCAAACAGAGGCTAAGTTTAGATTCGAAAAGTTAACAAATAATATGCACGTGATACGAAAATGAACGCTATCAAATTAGACGCAGAATCAGCAAACAAACTCATCCACACATCACTAAATGAGAAGATGATTGATTATTTTCTAAAGAAATCGGCTTTCTGTATCTGAGCATATCACATATCTCCTTTCTTCAAGAGTTTGTTTAATTTGTCACATTTTTTGAAGAAACGCTTGCCAGTTTCTGGCACTTACTAGAATGTTCACTAACAACAAATTGCGCTCTTGTTTTTTTTTTAAACTCGTGGAGCGATAACACACACCGAAAAAGATGTACATGTTTAAAAGTTGTCTTACCATGACTTTAAAATTGAAGCGAAGCAGTGTTTTTTCTCTCGGTTAGACTTTAGGTTAGACCAGTTGAGAAGTTGGCGTGTGACGCCCCTCTTTACACGTCAGTTATTTTAAAACAGTTTTTTTTTCGTATGTTTTCCACTTATCATAAATAACAAAGCTCTTATTGTCCCAACATCAATTTACTAATTCTCATTTGTAGTTTACGTACGTTTCTTCAAATGATAGCAGGTGAGAATTTAGGAGTGCATCAGAGGCACAAATTCCTCTGATTGGCGAATTTCGTTATTCTCCTCAACTTTCTGCTTGACAAGGAACTGATAAAGAAGGGAGAAATCCGACCATGATCTCCCTCGCCGGAAAAAGTTTGGAAAGGAATTGAGACTTTTATAAATTGTGTTCTCATGCGTCTACTTAAACCTGCTTCATTTTCAGATCAGGAACTATGCCAAACAAATGGGGCTTAAAAACACCCGAAAAAAGAAAAAGGGTATTGGTTACTATGAGAGTGTTCGAGAAGCCGGAAAATGGTTGAATAATTTTATATTCTTCCCTTTCCGACCATGTTAATAATTTCTCAAGTATTCAAAATGCTTTTCTTCCAAACCAGTAAATTAGTTCTGAAGTACATGAAAGTTTCTGTTTCTTTGAAATTACTGAGAAGAAAGGATATGCAGTTTTCATTTAACGTGGAACAAAGCACAGAAAGAATACGAAACATTTATCACATATCGTACAGAATGTTTGTCGATAAAAGGTTTGTTTGTCTGTGGATCATTATCTTCATGGCGATAATAGTAGGCAACTGTTTCGATTTTACTTCCTCATTTTTTGTTCCTCTACTTGGCATTGTATTGATGCACGTAAACCTCCTACTTCATCCTGTTATAAATCTTTTCGAAAAGTTTTTAAAAAGACGGTTTTTTTCTAAATTACCGTGCGAATTTTTTGCTGTCTGTGAATGAATTTCCCAAAACAAGGTGAGCGCCTTTTACTGATTTCTCTCCCCTAACGTCCATTTTTTGTCGTTACTAGCAACCATGTTAAGTCGACGAAAACTTATTATTATTAAAATACTTGCTCTTATCGTGCCAGAATTTAACACCTTCTTCAAAAATCCTCTTTGTTATCAACATTCTAGCTGGTTTTCGTTATTTATTTTTTAAAGCACTATTTTCCAAGCTAAAAAAGTTTTTTTTTCATACAAGGAATTACTGCATTAAAACGAATATCGCATGATTCCTAATAGAGGAGATTTGACAATCGTCAACTCACTGCAGATTTTTGACCAATCAACGATTATCATTTCCGTCCAACCGTGTTGGTTTTCATTGTGAGGCTTGAAAATTGGATAGGATTTACAACTTTTGGATTTAATTTCAAATGATACTGCAAATTTCTCTTTCAGATCTTTAGTCAGTTTAATTTTCAACCCGGAGTAGACTGCTTGTCAGAGTTGAAAAGAAAGAACACGGAATATATAAAACAACAGTACAACAGTTAAAAGCAACGACAGTCTAGTTGTTTTCTCGGAAGAAAACACAGGGCAGTAAAAGGCAGAAGATACTGAAAATGCCTTGGAAATCGGTGGAAATATGCCCAGATGGCTAAAATAAAACTCTTTCCAGTAAAACAGAATGCTTTCTAAAGCAAGTCTGTTAGTTGCACTCAAAGACGAGCTTTCACCTATTCAAGTTTTTTTTCACGCTGTAAATGTGCACTTCTCTAGAGTCTTAAAGAGCTTTAAAGACAGTTGACACCGATCTGAATTAAATATATTGCTCTGCTATCTGCTGCAAAAGGACCAAGTGACTGAGTGAACGTTCATCTCGCAGTTTCAACCCTCTTTAGCACTGTGTTTTATTATTCTCAGTCTTACTCCTTCTGTTCGCATATTCACTTTCATATTTTTCTGTCCACGTTCCATGTTTTTACCCATCGCTGACAATCTAAGTGCTTCCTATCTGACTTATTTACATAATAAACATCAAGCATCGATTTCTCTCAGAGTTACCTTTTAAAAAAATAGTACAATTATATTTCTTCATTCCTGATACTTTTTCTTGGTTGATACAACAACTCAGAAAATTATTACGCACTGACTATGTGCCCTGTCCTATTTTAGGAGTACTTATATTTTACATTGATTTTTTTCTTCCTTGGCAGCCACAACAACCTGAAAAAAATGTCAAATTTTCTTTCTAGATCCGACTTAGTCTAGTTATGTTTTATATATTCTCTTTATTATTCTCTATTTTAATTTCACAAGTTTCAAAGTCTATTACTTTGACGATTATTTTTGTTATTGTTTTAGCTGTGAAAATCTGAAGGGGTTTCTCCTGGATGAAACGTGTTCTCCATAAAGTGCCGCTACTTTGCACATTTTAAAACAATAGCATATTCAACACAATGTTTTATATCCGTCACCTAGTATTTTAATACTTGTTTCATTCAAGAGGCTGTCTAATTTACGGGCGTTTACATTATGTTGGGGTTGATAGTTTTTCTCCTGAATGAAAAATGACAATATATGAATCGACTTAAGTAGGGGCTAAATACCGACCACTTGTAATCTGCATTGTTTACGTGTGAAATGCTTTTATATATTGTTAGTGAAATCCGCTAACTAATGCGATATCTCTGTTTGCCAAATGTTTGATTCTCAAACCAGGCCTTAAAAGCTGTCAGAAAGAATATTAAACCAGTTCGAATCTGTTAGAACGTGACGCTAACAGCGTATCCAATAAAATAACTAAATAACTACAGCTTAGCTAGCGGTGGAGTGGGATGAAAGAAGAAATAATTGCTGGTAGCGAAAGAGAAGTTGCTAATCAGTACTGGTCTAATTTAAAAATGTGTTTTGTTTGTTTTGTTTCAGTTCTGTTTTATTTATTACTGTGCATAGTTTTTATCAATGCATTACCCAAGATTTTTTGTCCTTTCATTTTCTTTCGTTCACCGTTTCTTTTTCATGCTCAGTTCCAATCAACGGTTCTTATAGACGGAAAGACAGGTGCTCGGAGTACTGTGTGCGCTTATGTAGAAAACCTAGATATGCTCATCTTGAGCTTTCAGACAGTTTGATAAAATTTTCTTTTTAGCAAGCACGGCCGGCACAATTATCTTTTAACCTTGAAACCAAATCGAACTTTTTTTAATTCAAATAATCTTGCCGGCTATTAACGCAGTACTGATGAGAAACTCCCATCTGTTTTGGAGTTGTATTGAGTATGTTAGCAATTAAATCTTAGCGCAGTAGTCATTAACACATCGCATATAAACTCCCCGTGATTTAACACACAACTTTGGTTTCAAACGTAATGTGTTAATATCATTAGTTACACAACGTGAAACCCAAAATATACCGTTCATTTTTAAAGCAATGCCGAGCGTTCTACGTGGACATGACCCCAGTGTGGCCCATCTTGTCAAATCTAGTGAAGACGAACGAAAACTTCAATCTGTAAAAACAAAGCTTATTGCGACTTGTACCCAGGTTACTGAAGTGTGGGTATTGAGTCGAAGGCAAACTTAGTCGAGTATTATTTACTTTTTAGTGCTATTTAGTGCCAAAAAAAACTGAATACTTACGAGGAACTGAAGATACTGATGATTACAATTTGGCTTACGTCGGCTGTCTTGGGAATTTCTGGGGCGGGGTGTTGAAATTGCTATTGCCTTATTTTCCCCGGAAAACTCGCATTAGAGTTTGTCAGTTTGAAGTCCCATGTATGTTTGTGACTCGAAAACTGAATACAGTGCTTGGTTGTTATATGACTGAGCTTGATATATATACTAAATAAAACAACCTAAAGATTGAATTTCGTTTAGAAGAATCATGTTTCCTTGGAAGAATTGTAAATGATCACGAGATTTACTTTCAAACACAGACATAGAACGATATAGTTGTGAGCTCTGTTTAGCCGAAGATCGACGGGATGTTGGTTACTCTACAGGCCGAATCTATCTTGTCTGAGACCCATTATGCGTCTTCCAAGATAAGTACGGCCACTGTCAAATAAAAGTCAAAATGTATAAATCATTCAATCCCAGAGTGAAAACTTGCATGCGTCATGTAAGACGGTTCAAACTTCTGAACTGTGAACGAAATCCTCATTCGTAAGCAATATTTTCAGGTGGTAATTTTAAATCCTTTTTGTTATTTCACTCAAGTTTAAAAATATTAATATACTATCATAGGGAACCTGCAGTTACTCGCACCTGTGATAAATATTTTGGGTTTCACGTGATATGACTGTATGTTTTCAGCTGAGCTGTACGTTTTCGGCTTGCGTCAGTCCGTCCGCGGCCCTACACACTTCAACTCGCCAATCCATTTTCTATAGAACTGCGCCAGTGGGGTCGTACGGTGGTATAATATAATAACAATATACATGGCTTAATATTAAGGAAGAAAAAAGTCTCAATCTCTGGAAATGTTTCCAACTTTTCCTGGAGATGACGTTTTTGATGCTATCGCTCATTAAGGTTTTGTTTACAGAAGAAGTTTCAATTTTTTGCTTATTTCTTTTATATTAGAAGTCTCAAAGTTAGGTGGCCTCGCATCAAGAAACAAACCATGCCGACCGCTTTATAACCAAATCAAGAATGTGCAGTAGAAACAATAAACTGCTCTGTTGAATACTTAGGTTCCTCAGAAACACTGACAATAAAACGATGTGTACACAAAATGAACAAACTAATTTTTACATCCCCCTCTTTTTAGTCGGGCAAACTAATCAGATGCAGAGAAGGGGGGAGTGTCATGGTAGATCGAGAATCGCAACTCCCTGTGCCGCATTATATAAATTTTAGTTAACGTTCATTTCAAATTTGATGTTTCGTTTTTTTTTTCAATGTGCACTATCGATTCCTTCTGCAATTTTGGAAGGAAAATTACAAGAAACATGAATCAAATCCGGTAGATGAAAAAAAGGAGCTGATGAGAAAGTGAAAATATGTCAGATCTAATTTTATGGCTTCCAGAGGCAAACGTGGCTCCAACACTGATCAGTGTCTGTGTTGATAAAATGCGAACATTCACATTTAAGATTTATAAGCTGAAGTTCTTTGCAAGGCACATCCGTTTTGCCATGCGGTTTTGCTAATAGAGTAGGAGCCGCCCTTCCAGTGTCGAGCGAAGATTATGCGCCAGTCGTAACCGTTTCTTCAGAAAATGAACAACACAGACTGATGCATTTTCTTTCTTTTTCTTTTCTTGTACTTTTCGCAACAGATAGTTCATGCATCACACTGATATATTGTATGCTTCCCAAATGATGAATCACTGACACGAATCTCGGTTTGAAATGGGTTTGACAGACGCTTTTTACTCAGTTCTGTCTAATAACAGTTTTCTAGTAGGACTATATCCGAAATTGTTTCTATGAAAACTGGCGTCTGACTACTTTTGAATGCTTAATACAGTAACGTGAGTCGGACTTGACATCACTGTTGGTAGCATTCAAACGTGCTTTAGCTAAATTATCAGTCTAGAAAGCATTCCGTTTTCAGTCCTATAGCATGCACAATCTGCAAAAACAGTGTTCAGTTCTCTTGAGTTATCGAACTGGTCTACATTAAACTCCATTTTCATTACAACTTGTTTCCTGGATAAGGTTTTTTTCTACGTTTGTCACTAGGCTAACGCTGGTAAACCCTCGAATTAAAATAAAAATTTCGAAACGAGCAGATTCTAACACTTCAAATATTGAGAAACAGCACTAATTTACGATCACTCGTGGGAAATAAGTTCTTCTTTCCCATGAACGCAAAACTAGTGATTCACTAAAGTCGTGTATTACATTTTGCAGATTCTTAGCTTTGGTGCTCTAATTCGATCCTGTTTTTAATGCTATTTTGAGACACAAAACCACTCCTGTTTTAAAAGAAGGCCTTGAAGAAAACTCACTCTAAAATTTCGGCCGTTATTTTATCCTAGTTGTATTGAAATTAGCCTGTTGTTCTAGATTGTTGCTGAAATAATACCACCGAATTATTCCAATAACTCGGGATAAAAACCTTGAGATTAACCCAATCACGGGGATTTTCCCGTGAGTAACAGCTATTCTTCCTTCACATTTATATGGACGCAAACTTAATTTATACTCATTGCTGAAAGTGTGACCATGAAATCTCTTCGGCGAGTGACAACAGAAAACTTTGTTACTTTCAAGGCTTTGCGATTCTTCCCGTTGATAACGAAGGTTTAGTTAACATGGGGTTAATTTTGTTAACAAATCACAAGAACTTACCTCAAACTGGGTCGAAGATGTCTCCAGAAATTGAACTCTTTTAATCAACTGTATAAAATCTCCTTGGAAGGGGCCGAAAAAGTTATTTGCGGCGATGAAACTTTTTGCCCATACTCGACATTCGTGCTTCGCCGATATAATTTTTAACATGGTGCGTTTTTTTTTTACGACGCAATCAACGCTTCCTTCCTCGAAACTAAAACAAATTTTTCAATCAGTTAATTTCACGTTGGAAAGGCCACTAGGTAGACAGAAAGAGAAAGAACTCATTCCCCAGGCAGAGAAAGATGGCACTCGAGTTAACAGTGGAGAGAAAGGCAATGACAATATGTTGATACTTGGCATGTTTTTATTTTTGCGCCTGAGTGTGGGAACGTGTGCCTGTTTGACATCTGTTGATTTAATAGGTTTTAGTCTTTTAATACATTGTTTAGATAAAATACCTTTGTTCTTCATTTTTTTAAAAGTATCTATTATTGCCACTAGAAGCTTTTAAATACATGTCGAAAGAAGACATCTGTGAATCCCAGATGAATCAAACCAAGCCCCGGTGACTAATTAAACCAAATTGGAACCAGCTTTCCGCTGTATGAGGTGGGAGTTATTGGAGAACTCTTTTGTTCCTTGTGTGTTCAAAGGCTATTTTCAGCTATTTCCTGGTTGAAGGGTATCTTAAAACATTCAAAGTCCATATGTTTAAATTCCCATGTATAATAAATGTTCCTCACATTTCTATTTTCCCATGGACTTTAAATTTAAAGATAACAATTATAAATAAGCAAACGAATAACTAAATTTTGTGGCTTAATTTTTACACGTTGTTTTTCTTTTTTCTTTATTTGTTCTGTTGTCACAATCTGAGCTGAAGTATGCATCGACCGATAACTTAAAATCTTTGTATCACTTTTTCGCACCAAACCTGATCTTCAAACTCCTTAGCCTGTCAAAATTAAGCTCTGTTCGAGATAAATCGGAATTTGTCGAGAAGCGTTCGTGTGAACTCGCCAATCCCTTCGCCCCGAGGCCTATTTGCGTGCTGCTGATAATGACTTTTGATATCGCATTGTTCTGTGTATATTTTCGTAATATGTAGATACACGTTAACAGCATTAATAATAGAAATAAAAAAAAAGGAAAGAAAGAAAGAAAAAAAAAGACAACTGAGCAGCAGAAATAAGAAGACTGAAATGTAATTAGCCATTTAGAATTAAGTTACTTATTGAAAGCTGGAGGTATTAAACGGATTTTCTATCGGAGAGAAAATTCCGAAGATCTCGTCTATCTCAACGTAACAGAGCTTTTTGCATGTCTCTGTGACTTGAGAGAACTTAACGATCTCTGTAAAAATATAAATAAAATAAATAGACGATAAGATTCAATCGGTCAATTTTTGCGCTTTAAGAATAAGAACCACTAAATTTGCATACGTCATATCTGTTTCCGCATGAATAATTGAAAATGAATGTTTGTAGGTGGAAAAACGTTTCCTTAACACATCTGACATATCTAAATAATATGACTGAAAAATGACAACGTTAAAAAGTTAAAGAAAGGGAAAAACTCTCTCCCGAATGGTAATATCCGCCTGGAGGCTTTCACTTCTGAGAATTTACGAGTTCAGTCGTCTGCAAAAGAAAACACAACAGTAAGAAATGATTGGAAAGCAAAATCAAATGGCAATAGCACTTTACCAATCAGAAGTTTCTGGGGAACAATGCATTGCGGAAATCTAATTTAGGTCTTTAAAATGACCAGTGCTCTAGAAATCACCTTAGTTAGCTGAGATTCTATATTCTGACTAGCGATTGCAAATTGAATATAAGTTCTCTCAAAACTGTGAAGGAAAATACCAGTTCAGAACATTTCACTTTTCTTCACGTGCTTTTTTCATGTTTTTTCCATCCATTTTTATCAAATCAGAATCAAAGACCCGCCAGAACCGGCAAGCAATATCCCGAATCAGCCGGATCCCGAATCCCGCGGCTCGCAGCTTTTTCGGCCTAGTCCCTAACGGCCAACTCAGGTAACGCCTGGCAACAATTGCTGATCACAGCCAGTGCGAAACATTTGCTTTAAAGGACAGTCTGTTTTTCGTTGAAAATGCGTTAAAATTTAATTTTGCATTCCAAAAAGATGGCGGAAGGTTCGTCGGCTTGCGACCTTGATGATGATAGTGGTAAGAATGCCAGGTTGCATGTCAACCAGTGGTTTATTGTCAGTCAACTTGGTTGATATATTTGAACGAGTCTTTCTCGCTTTACCCTGCGAGCAGAGGCCCTTCGATCTTCCCAGATAAGTCGGGACTTATCTAGGAAGATCGAAGGGCCTCTGCTCGCAGGGTATTCTCGCTTAAACGCCAGCTTAAATTCAGTGTTATGTTTTTATTCGCTTTTATTCGATCTTTTCTTCTCATTCTTCGAGGATCTGAGATGTTACAAATACTTTGAAAAAAATAACAGTTCCTTTTCTGCCAGCCCACTGTGAAATGAACAAATTGGATTCTAGAATGGTGTAATTAGATAACTGTCTACCCCTGTCTATATAAGTTTTACTTTAAGCTTTCATTCTTGCTTATTTTAAGGTGTAATGTAAAATTCAGGGAAGTGAAGAGTTAAATAAATTTTGACTTTATTGATCAAAACCAGATGTGCCCCCTTTGGAAGATATGTCAGAACTGATTGACCAGGTTAACAAGTTACGCGAAGGGGGTTCTCCTAAAAGTTCTGTAGAGTCGACAACAAAACCTGCAGAGACGCAAGTAAAGAAAAAGTCAGAACCTTCATCTCAGGTAAAAAGGCACCTCCATGCCATGATTTAAGTTACTGAACTTTGATATTCATGGACATGTACGTCACTTGGTACTAGCCTCACCCAAGCTTACACTGACATTAGGGCTGTTTGAACATGAAGTCTGTTGCACTGAACATTGAGCTGCTAGCCCAGGGGGAAGGGGATGGGATTACTCCCATACATAGCTTATACAGGGATCTTTTTTCCTGTATGTTTTTTTTCTTTTTAATCTAAATTCACAAAAAAAGGACATGGGTTGTTGACTTGACACTGTCATCGGCAGGCCCATGGACAGAGTACATAGGTGCCCTTTAGTTACCAGGAAGTCAACAAGGAAGGGCACATCTAAAATTTTTGTCATAAATGCGGGAATTGTCAGAGTTTGACAGCCTGGGTTGCACACCCCTAAACAAACATGAGTTGAGTACCCTCCCCCTGAGGCTATTAGATGTGGGTCACTTGACTGAAGTGATTTGGTTTCTGTGGAGATTTAAGATCTTATTTTTTGTGCTGATAATCAAAGTTAGTTATTGTGTGAAGGGGTAGATCACTTCAAACAAGCACATCAGTGCAAGGAAAGGGCCCTTAGAAAAGAATCTGAGAGAACCAAACTCCAGAGTTATTCACTCCTACTAGGAAATCTGCATTGTACGTGGTTGGAGCTTCAGTTCGAGGATTGGACTTTTCAGTTACTCAGAGATCTTCAGAGGCTCTTGCCTTAGAAAAGTCTACTTGGTAGACATCATACTTGGTTACAAGTAATTGCTGATGATGGTCTATGCCATCATCCCAAGAGTATCTCTGAATGAACCATTGACATTGACATTGATTCATTTTGTCATATTAGGGGCAAAAGTCTTCACAAAGTCAGAAAGCATTTGGTGGGTTAAAAAAAGGTTTCTTAAACAATCCTAAACAAGGAAAACGAAAACCCTCACCTTCATCAAAGCCTGCGAGGAAAGATGACAATATCCCTGTTATCAAGCCCAAGAATCCAGAGGAAAGGAACAAAGGAATGGAGATACCTGAAGTACAGGAGGCAATGAAATCTAGCATACCAAGCTTAGACAACAAAGGTCATTGTCATTAATTTGTCTTAAAAATTATTATGATAAAAAATTTTATAATTAAATCCTTGATTTCAGGCCTGATAAGAACTCCTCATAGCTTTTGCTTGTTTGTTAACTGTGAAGAGCATGTAATGATCAGCCTTCTTATTGATCCAAAACTTTGGCTAAGCACACATTTGCCTTAGCTTTTGAGCTGTTTACCTGAAGAATGTCAAGGAAATGATTCAAACTGCAGTAATGTTTGTTTCAAACATTTCTATAAAGAAATGACTGCTACAGCAGAAGAATTAAAAAAAAATTATGATTATAATAATTGGGCGAATTTTTTTTTTTTTTTTGGCCCCAAGGATTTTGATGGCCTAGGGTATGTCGCTTTAGTCAAAACTCTAGAGAGTACATCATGGGAAAGTTAAGGAATAAGGAACAAGAGATCTGTAATTGAATTAGATTAATAATTAATTGTTAATAAATTGTTTCATTTTCTGTAGACTGGATAACTGAGGATCTCTTGAAGAAAATTGAAGGAAACCCTTCATTAGCAAAGCTGCTTATGGATCCTAAGTTTACTGCTGCTCTTGCAGAAGTTCAAACAGACCCTCTGAAAGCTATGGCTATGCTTAGCAGCAACCCAGAAATGCAGAATGCTCTTCAAGAATTCAGTGGAATATTAGGAGAGCATTTCACGAAACTTGGCAATTCATCTGCAGGAATGGTAAGAATGTAGACTTACGCCGGTCATCCCAATCTATTGTCCCTTCTAAGCAGATAAATGCAATGACTTAGCAACATCTCTGCTTAGCCTGGCTGCCAAGTGTAGAAAAGAGGCAGAAAATTGGATAAGCTATATAGTGGGGGGTATAGGGTATTTTTGTGAGCCATGAATAGTGATATCTATTTGGTGTGAAATGTGAAATGGCTGTTTTCTTTCTTGTGAAACCTGATTTGCTAAGCAGCTGTGAGCTGTGATTTGCCATGATTATTACCCGTGAAGCGAGAACTGTAATTTATTACCATGAATTGTGTTTTTATAGCCATCACACAAAATGTAGTGAAACATGATGAACAGAAATGTACGTGAAGTGACTGTTTTATTTTTAGTGAAAATAATGGGTTCTGGATCCCCCCCCCCCGCCGTACCCCCATTCTATATACAAAATTAAATGATCTATTAATGTCACTGTTCCAGTTACCAATAGCAAATATGTCTCTTTCAAACCAAGTAAAAATCAACATTGACTAAATTATAGGAAAGACCACTGCACAGATCACTGACGTGGCAGCACATGAGCAGGTTTCCTCAATGTTCCTCAAGGAATGGCACATTTAAATGCGCTTTTCCTTAGCAGGGGCTTGTGAGCGCGACCTTGATAATGCTCCTAGGATAGGAGGCCGATTCACTGATTGGTATTAAAGAGGGGGACACCACTAGTGAAATGTGATCTGTAGCCCCCCCCCTCCATACCCCCATTCTATATAAAGTTATCTATATAGAGTCAAAGTCGAAATATATTGTTGATCTTAAATGATCTATTTAACACCCATTCTCTAACAAATGCTTTTTATGCGCAAAACACCCCCTCAAATAGGCATTTGAGGAAAGTGCCATTTTCAAATAAACACATTGTGTGGTTCCAGAAATTATCCATACTACCCCCACGGAAGGTCATTGGAAATTCCTAGGGGGAGGGGGGATTTAAAAACCAGACTATTAGAAGGACAGTATGAAGCTAAAACAAAAAACCTTCCGTGGGGGGAGTATGGATATTTTCTGGAACTAAACATTGTATGTAATCATTAACTATTTCTTTCATCTGTTACCCACTTGGCAATCTTGTAAAACAGTGAGTGAAGTGTATTATATAGTTTTTAATTATGAAATTGTCACTTTTTAATACACTGAAGATTTTACAGAGTTTAAATAAAGTTATTTATATGTATGTAATAAATCCTCGCCCCCACCTGTAACTAATGTTTTGTTGTTCACAATCGTCAGTTGTGTAGCTTGCGTATGAAATTGGAGGCTTGCTAGCATCTCTCTACTAAATGCCCTGTATCTAATAAATACCACTGTAAAAATCATAAAATTTAATTAACTCCCTGGGTGTTTATTAACAGTATTTATATAGGGTTGTGATGCTATTTCATTTGAACTTAATGTACCCTGTTCCATGCATTCAGGTAGTGGCAGGCAAATAAAAAAAATTGAGAGTGGAGAAAAAAAGATGAAGAGACTGGGAAGAGAGGTCAGTCTCTTCTCGTTTTTTTCCTGCCCTCAAAATTTTTTGTTCCCATGCCACAGTCTGAACGCTTAGAACAGACTAGACTAATGACTCATGCAACCTGGGGGTGGGGAATTGTATTAACAGTGTATATTATTGGATAGCCATGCTAGTTTGGTTGGACTTATGATGTTACTTTTGTTTGTGCATAAAGAGGAAAGGGGTAATGAGTGATGCAATCACAAGCTAGAGCTTATCTGTATTTAGTTTAGGCTCGGGGGGATGAAGAGGAATAATGTAGTGTTCATTATTCCATTATTCCTACTCTAAAGGCAAAATTAAATTGTTATTCCATT
>Ga0126336_10000198_pt1 | contig 19708 bp, 8 predicted proteins | sample SidCmetagenome_FD_92530 | JGI IMG/M metagenome (GOLD analysis project Ga0126336, IMG submission 92530) | Coral microbial communities from El Islote,Puerto Morelos, Mexico - Siderastrea C C metagenome | ecosystem: Host-associated > Invertebrates > Cnidaria > Coral | place: El Islote,Puerto... | reverse complement strand
TTAAGTTAACTTAACCTAACTTAGCTTAATGTAACTTCACTTAGCTTAGCTTAACTTAACTTAACTTATCCATCAAGTTAAGATAAGCTAAGTTAAGTTAAGTTAGGTTAAGTTAAGTTGAGTTGAGTTAAGTTAAGTTAATTAAGTTAAGATAAGCTAAGTCAAGCTACATTGAGTTAAGTCAACTTAACTTAACTCAACTCAACTCAACTCAACTTAACTTGACTTGACTTGACTTGACTTAACTTAACTTAACCTAACTTAACTTAACTTAACTTAACTTAACTTATGTAGCTTAGCTTTAGCTTAGCTTAGCTTAACTTAACTTAACTTGACTAAGTTTAACTTAGCTTATCTTAGCTTAATAAGACGTGACATAACGAAACGTAACGTAACTGAACTGAACTAAGCTTAACTCAGTTTGACAGGAATGGTCACATTTCAGGGTTTCATTCACGCACCCAAAATTTGAGCCACATTGTACAGCATAAAGAGTGCCACAGGAAAGTACTGCTCAGTAGCTTTCATTTGAATGGTCACACTGAAGGTCGATTTCATTCACAGACGCTTAAAATTAGTACCACACGACATAAGCAGAGGTTGACTCTAAAAATGAAAAAAGTTATTCTATGCCCTTCCTTCGTTCCTTTATGGCAGTCGGAGTTTTTTTTGTAACTGTTTATCTCTTGTTTGATCTAGTAACGATTTCTTTTGAATTTCTTTAGCGACCACTTAGTATGCAATCATCTGCTTGACAAAGTATTCTACTCCTTTGTTTTTTGCCTTCGGCTGAATCAAAATGTTATATTATTTTTCTGGTTTTGAAATCCTAAAGTGTAGCCATTGAAGTAAAGGCAATTAGACACAAATTAGCTGTGGTGCTGTTTATTATGCTGTTATAAAATGATTCAGTTAACTTTTTGAGCCCGAAAGCCGTTAGTGTGCTGACTCAAATGTGAGCTATTGAGAGGTACTTTCCCGTGGTTCTGTTTATTGTGCTGTACGAGATGGTTCTTGCTTCCGATTATGTGGTTGAAATCCTATATTGTAGCCATTGAAATGAACTCTCTTGAGCCGAACTTTCCCGTGGTACATTTTATTGTGTTGTACAAAGTGGTTCTAACACTTTAGTCTGTATATCTAACATAAAAACGAAATCCTCTAAATGCCGTATGAGAAATGTCAGCTGTTTTCTCCGGAATTTTTTTTAAAACTATAAGCGTGAAATGTCAACTATTCTCTCTGGCGCTTTCTTTGATTCTTAACGAATTAACGTAATGTCAGCTTTTCTCTCTGGCTCTTTTTTTTAGCTCTTAGCGAATTAACAGCTGTTTATCACTAGGAAAGAGATTTAGTTCATTAGTCCCCGTGCAAGGACCCCTCCGCTGAACTAACCGCAAATTGCAAGGCAAAGACTTTCGAAGCGATCCCTTATTGCTTTATTCCTTTGTTTGTTTGCAGCAGGTGTTTATAGTAGCTGCTAAACTCATATATGCTTTGTTCGCTTTCGCAGCGTTTGCTCTAATTGTCACAGTTATCGCTAAACATCATTTTCAGCATCGCGCAAGCTTTTGTGGTCTCCACATACCATAACGCTATCATTTCAAACTTTTTGCGTCTTTAAAATTAAGGCAAGCTTAACAGCTCCTTCGTGATTCCAGCGAACACATAAAACATCTTTGCGGCCAACTTGGCTGTGTTTCAGCATCATCGAACCCGCTTTTCTCGGGGCTTTGTTTATGCGCACATCACACATGCTACACGTGCAACAACCATCGCTATCCGCATGTCATTAATGCTATCACCGCATGCTCGCTGTCGTGTTAAAGGTTTTGTTTGAAAACATTCTGCTTCAGTCTGGTAACCATTGATCTTATTTAAAACAGCCAACACCCTTTTAGCGGTCGTGACCACTTAACGCAAATATAAACACTTTGTTGAAAAAAAAAAAACTTTGAATTAAAGAGAGTTTTTGTGTGGTTTGTTCTTTGGAGAATCGCCCATGGCCTTCGGGGCTGCGTTCTCGAACATTTAGCTCGGCCCATTCTATTTTTATTGCTGAGGGAATATTTTACAGAACACAGATGATCTACAGGTGGAAACTGGTGCTAGATTCATATACAAGCGTTTTGACTCTCAACTGTTTAAAAATTCAAACTGAAATAATGCCCATCTTCCAAACTACAGTCAAAACCAAACAGTGCTACAGGAAAGTACTGCTCAATAGCTATCATTTGAATGATCATACTTAAGATTTTCATCAACAGACACACGTTAAACGACTTAGAATTCAAAGATTACGTCGCAAATTTAAGAAACAAATCTCACCACATAAACATCTATCGCGCCTCATGTACGTTAATTTGATTGACAGATGTAACCCGCTTGTGCGCCAATTTAAATCGATGAACTATTTCCGTTAATCTAGACGCGGGTTATGTTGTTTGAGACGCGCTAAGACTGGTGGCCGACCTGTCACATTAATTCGTGTTCTTTTATGTTGACCTGAAATGTAACATTAATACTAGCCACGCCAAAATTAAACAAGTTTTTCGCGGCTAGGAAATGTTCGGTTATTCTTAAACGGTTTTTCCCACGCTCCCACAAATTCGCTAATTAGTTCCTTGTTATTCAGGGAAAATGTTACTGTATTGAAAGTTATGGTTATAGTGGTTTACTTCTCATTTTTGCCTTTATTCTCTAACGTGTTATGTGTTGGAAGCACCTGTACGCGTCTAGGAACTTGTGAGTGTGCATTGTTCGACGCTGTTTTTCATAAACACGCAAAAGAATGGACGCTTAGAGTTGTACAAGGTTTTGTGCTTTGTGTTTTCATGGCTTTTAGTCCGGCCTTAGTTTCTGGTATCTATTCATAATATGTATCAGGTGCAGCAATTCTCACACTCTTTCGATCTGTTTTTGATCCCCTGAACGTTTTCCAGCGTCCAGATTTTGAGCATTTGTCTCATTTTTGTCAAATTGCTGAGCAGTAAAACAAGAAGTAGAAAACGCGCTCACACAAATCTTTGCCTACTAAAGAGCATGCTTATGTATCCATTTGTCGACAGCAGCGACTGTTATTTAATATTGTATTCAGCACTTCTAAAATACACGTGAGCTTTATGCTGACAAATTTCTGCTCTGTGGTTCGTGATATAATATATATTTAAAACATTCATTTGAGTCAAAAGCCAATTCACTTTATTCACTTTTTTTGGTCTTTATAACAAAAACTAAGCTTACCCGTTACATTAAACTTGCTTCAGAATTAACGTATATTCTATCAATTTTACTTAATAAGTGTCTAGCTATCTAAGGAAAAACTAAACAATCCTGAAAGGTTATCGGAAGCCCCATTCTTTCAACTCGCTTATAGCCCAAGGGCGTTTCCTTGTAGATATTCTCTATTTTGTTTCTAAATGACACTGAAAACGGGTTGTGCTAATTAGTTGGTGATTTATAGCTGTTAAAGTAATTCATCTTTCTTTACTTCACTCCCTGACATGACCTTTTTATTTCTGAGTTTATTTTGTGTTGTTTTGTAAGCGCGCTTCAACTTAAAACAATCAGCAAAGATTTACTTCTTAATTAGAGACGTAAATATGGTAAATTGAAAGTTCAGTCGTTTAAGTTGATTGTTGATTTGTATACTTGGCAGCAGACATGTTACATTACGTTTGAGCCTAGCCCATAAAGTTGTCAGGTTTTCTAAAGCCTTCACTCTAGAATTCTTGTTCACTAACAATCTGGTCCCTACACAAGTTGTGTTACAGCTGAGTTTTTTTTCTTAAACGTTGTAACAATACAAATTGAATTTGGGAAAATAGCCCTAGCTAACTGAAAATTCCGCTAACGTGGAGAGTTTTATTTCCCCTCTGGCGTTTCGGGTTGTTAGGTTCCAACGTTAGGCTCTTTCAACCCAAAGCCGATTTTTAAACACCTTGTGTGATTCTATAAATATTTCTTGGGCCAGTAGATAAAATCGTATCGTATGAATCAAGCAACAGTTTATTCACGTTTTCTTATTCATTATTCTGTACAAGATGGTTTTCACACTTGACTCTGTGGAATAAAATCCCAAAATGTGACCGTCAAGATGAAATTCACTGAGCACTATTTTCCCGTGCTAGTGTTTAGCATGCTATACAAGGTTGTTCTAACTTTTGAGTCTGTGGATGAAATCCTATAGTGTGACCATTCAAATGAAAGCTACCGAACAGTATTTTTACACTGTTCTGGTTGTTTTGAAATCTTTTGCACTATGGGCTTTGTTAGGTTTTAAGTTAAACTTGGCTCGGCTAGTAAAGAGATAAGTTCAGATGCAGCTTACAGGTGTCATCTTAAGTCCAATGACTGTTAAACACTGAATACAAGTGGTAACTGGTGGAATTTTGTTGTTTCTTTTTGCCCCTCAGTGCGTTTTCAATTGTGCTTTGGTAATTTAATTATTGTACCTTTAAGCATTTCTTTGCTAGCCACATGTTGCAAGAGCAACGTAAGGTTCTTCTTTCATGGTATGCTTAGGTTAGCGTCAAACAGATTGAAAACGGTGATTAACATGACAATAAATGAAGAAATTTCGTCTACAAACTCCACTGATAGTTTTGTGTCCAAATTGTATCTGAACATTTCGTACCTACATAGTAGTAAAGAAACACGATAGTTATGTATAAATAGTAGAGAATTCTTTGAAATCGTAGCCCTAAAAACTTGGATTGTGGCTTTTTTTTCGCGATAGTATGACATAGTAGAATTATCTGCATAAGGTGCCAGTGATACAATGGAATTTCATTCATAACATGACATGTGGTCGACCTGCACGCTAACAAAGAAACTCCCGCCAAAATGGGGCGCGGAGTGCTAGTTCCATCACATGTGTGAAACATGCGGCCATGCGGCTTTTGCCGCCAAAAATAATACGATGTTTAACAAAATAGCGTGTCAGCCAGGCTGATATTTATGAATATTAACTCTTTTGTTTTCGCTGTGAGCTCTTTTCGATGGCCTATTCACAAGCCACGCGCGTCCTTCACAAGTCGCTTTTCAGAGTTATTAAACACGCATCTTTTAATGTAAATCGCGAAATGTACGCAAGGCAATGGATTGAGTGTTTGCTTGTGGCATTAATTACGACCCCAGCTCACACACAGGCCGGTACCAACTCGTATTTTGAGGCGCCCATTGACTTTTTAATTAGTTAGCAAACTTTATGAATTGTTTTAGCGGCACCGGCTCGAATCAACGGAGTTTTTTAATTGTTAATGTTTGAGATTACGGCAAGGCGTATCGGAGCTTCGCTAAAGGTGTGATTAACGGTGCTTTGTAAAAAATAAACATGACTCAAGTATTTTACTTTGGAAGTTTAAACACGAAGTTGACCGTAGTAGCTCAAAGGATTAGGAGGCCTGGCGTGCGGTGGTTATATATTGTATTGAAAAGATTCTTGTCTGAACAGGCCTCAGAGAGACAATAGAAAGGCGGCTGACAATGACAATAATAATAAGACTAGTTGGTTAAACAATATTAAGTGAGAGCGTGGTCTTGCTTGGAAGCACGTGTGTTGAAGGTTAAAGACAAAGCGTGCTAAACTGTTAAGCAATATGGATACATCACGCGCATTGTTCTTTTGACTTTTTGACTTCTGTTGTTTTGTGTTGGTGTAAAATAGCTGCTTCCCGTACAAGTCTCCCCCGTTGACGATCGATCGAGCATGCGAGGGCTTGTATGGAGCACAAGCACAATCGTTTTATGGCGTTAATTTGCGTAAAAAAAACTAACAATGGAAAAGTGTAAGCACGCGTGCACGCTAATATAATTGGCTCTACTTAGGAACAGATACCTCTGGTACATTTACTTCAAAATGAAAATCTGCAAATTTCTTTCGACTGCTAGAATTGTTTTACAGCAAAATTCACTGTTAAGTTAATATTTTGTGTCTGTCTTAAATCCTTAAGCTGTAGATTTGTCGAGAAATAATTTAGGAGTTTAGTATCTCCGCATAATTTTACCTTTTAACTTAATTCCTATTTAGGCCGTTTCAATCCAGTCATGTACTAGGTTTTTGTTAAGATAAGTAAAAATTCTGAAGTAGATGGAAGTTGATTCGTTTTATTGAACCATCTGTAACTATGAGCGGGGATGTATGTAATTAAACATTTTCACAATAATAACTAGCCTTTTTGACAAAGTTGTTGACTAGAAGTCGCTAGCAAAAGACAAAAATCGCATTTACGTAGCCTAAGAGACCAGGTAGCAGTTAATGAAGTTTAATTGAAAAGAGCTGGGATTATAATGGGAAATGGAACAGCACCAAACACACTATTAGCTAGATCTTGCGAATGAAAAACATTTAAATACGGAACTATGGTGCGATTGGAGTTTTTCGTAATGTCGAAGTCTGAAGAAACAAGCATAATTTCGCGGGAAAAAGGACCGAAAATGCAAAACATATTTTCAATAACTAACCGTTGGTCAGTTAACAGGCTGGTGTTAAAAAAGCGCCTTTTTTGTTTACAGTTGTAAATGAGGTATTTCAGTTCACTGCGTGGCGAACAGCTTTAAAAATTTGAAGTTCTCAACTCGAAATTAAACCTGACCTTAAAACGTTCCAGAAACGTTAGTAGCGAGTCGGGTTAAGGCGCAGTACTGTTCAAGGCGAAACAAAAATGACGAATCGTTTAAACGAACAAATGAGCACGTTTTTCACAATCGAGGCAGCTGTTTTTTTTTCTTCATGTTAAACTGCCTGACAAAGCATTGTTTCTACAAAACTCGTTAGGAGTAAAATGCGTTTAAGTCTTAAATCATAAAATGTCGTTTGGTAAAGCATTCGACAGCTAGCAGACACTCTCTTCACACAACAAATAATCAACTAAACTGAATAAAACTGTAATTATTTTACTTAAGAAAGGTTATTCATCATTCGAATGTGACTAGAGAAAGTCGAGTCATCCCAAAGTAAATATACACCGCTCGGTTGCTCTGTAAATATAATTTAGAATTTACAGAAAATAGAATACGTCGGAAGCGAAGCCCTTGTGTATTAATTCAGTGGAGCACTTACGCACGCGAATGACAAACCATTTCTTCAGTAAGTTGTCAATAAAGTTTTGTACACTGGCAGAGATAATTTAAAGTTTTCAAAGTTGAAATTTCAATTCTGCCTATCACTTTGCATACAAAAAAATTTTTTCCTTTGCGTTTTCGTCGAAAGGCGTCCATTTTTAACTGAGAGGTGTTTTAATAGTTCTTTTTAAGTCCCGCCTTACTTCACGGAGTCCTTTGAACTGAAAAGCCAGTTGAATGTAACTGGTCGCGCGTCAAACATTTGGTCGCGTGTCACGGTCGCGTGTCCCTGCACCCCTCTGCGATTTCCTTTGAAACCTTTTTTCCTAAAAGCCGGCTAAGTGGAGCGGTCACCGGTCTGGACTCCCAAATATCACCTGAACGAAACAAAATATTATGATGCATGGTGATTATTTCCTAAGCTAGTGCTTTCCTTTATAAATGGGCGGTGCTTTCTCTGCTGTATTCGAAATTCTTTGAAAGGAGCGTACGGACGTTGATATTTTGAACTTCATTAAATTTGACTTCAAAAATATTGTTTGGTATCTTCCTTTCCGCTGAATAGCTTTTATGACGCCACACGCAAAGGGACGATGTGTATTCTTGATAAGCCGGATGTCTATCTACTTTCCTAATTTTTTGGCGATTAATAACATCACGCTCAAACTTTAGCAGACTGCCTTTTTCCCTTTTTATCTGCCCGTGTGAAAAATTTCAACAGGGACGCAAAAGGAAAACCTTTTTATTTGTTTTCTTGTAAAGTTTTCCGTGATCGAAGTTCTTGTTACTATAGGAGCATTTCAGGTGTTTAGCAATATACTGTCTTTTTTTTCTCCTTCTTATTCCATGCCTTTCTTAGCCGAATTGTGTCAAGTTTCATTTGTTAAAATGCAAATTCGAACAGCTGTTTGAAGCTGCCTTTGAATGTGTTCGCGTTGATGATTAGAATAACAAAACCTTGCTTCGTTTGTAAGCGTTTGTAGGAAAACTCAATTAACGCGACTCGGCTACGAATGAATTCTTCAGGATTGTATTGTACCAGAAGAAGAACGCTTTCGCACGCAAATTCTACAAATAAAAACTCGAAACTCTCGTCTCAAGAAATCTTTTTCATGACGGTATACCACAAAGCAATTTCCCCAAAGACGAAAATTGTCCAACACTGCTGTGCCTTGGACAATTATTTTTTCAGCGGCAATGAAGTTTCTTAATCAGCTCAGGAACAAATATATAAATCATTCGATTATAAATGGAAAGCGATGTTTTAATCTCGAAGCGAAGCAGACTTTCGTGTTGTATTATTCAACCTTAAGTGGAATTGTTTCCTGAAAGTGAGCTCCTTTATTTTCAATTGAACTTCGTTTAAAAGTCTTAACGCAGTCAATCATTTGAAAAATTCAACCATGGCCCCGAAGAAAATTAGTATAAAGTTTGGCGCGAGGGGGAAATTTTCCTTTTGAATTTTCTCTAGCTGTCCTGCGGCGTTTCTCATAACACACATTCTTGAAGTTTCGTCGCTTTTTCGCCCACAGATATCCGATCACTAGTCTCTATTTTCTGTTTGCACTTGGGCCTTTTGTTCATTTCAAATCACAAAACGTATTCATCAGTTTTATGAGCAATTAAGCTTGCGTCTCCAAGACCAAACTCTAAGTTTTTATTATGCGTGGCTGTAGCTGATTCATTGATCTTCTGGCCTGGCGTCAGGTAGCCTTGAAATTGCTCTATTATCGTTTGATTTAAACCGTGAGAGATGAGATCAACGCTACAGATGATGCCTTTACATATGTAAATTCACGCCAAAGTGTCTTGAAAAATGTACAATAAATTCTCTAATTATTCTTTGCGAAAATAATATTCATTTATTCAAGATTACACCTGCTTTGCGACGACTGTGTTTTTATAATTATCTGCGGACTCCTATCTTTTAGTTTTGTTGTTTTGTTCGAGTGAGTTCAGCTAAATTATTTATTTTACAACTTTAAATGCGTTTTTGCACTGCGATGCTCTTTTTTGAGTGATTTGAGCGATGCGAGCATCGCGATAAAAAAAAAAAACACTCTTCACGATCGAAGAGCTTTGTTTTAGTGTGAATGTTTCCTGACAATTCTCTATTGAAAAGCAAAGTATTTGAGTTACGTCAGTGCATGCCTTGATGTAAGAAACGGACAGTCGCTTTTTCTTTGTCTCCAGAACAGAAAAGCACAAACTGAAATTGCTTTGGTTCTGTAGTCAGAGCGACCGTAATGATTTGAAGACAATTCCTTTGGAAGGCTTTTGAAATCTTTTGACCAATCTCGAGAGCCCCTGTGTTGTGTCAGGGAAGTACATCCGCGGCACGAGCCGATAGATTTCAAGATTGAAAAAGATGCGAAGACAGATTGTCAATGGGCTTAATTGCGATGCCTTGGAGACATACAATGCTTGCGAAGGATGTTTGCTTTGTTTAAATGGAACCCCAAGTTTTACTTCTCACGGACACCTTGAGGCGAATGAAAAAATTCAATCAGTGCCAGAAAATAAAAGCAACTACCTTGTAACCGAAGACACCAAGGTTCTGTGCCGCGCGATTCTATTCCACTCGCGAAACTTTCAAAACCCAAAAGCAACATTGCGATCGAAAGATATGAATCGTTGAAAAAGTCGTAACTGAAGAACAGAATTTTGAGCGCGGGAGGAAATTAAAAACAGAAAATGACAACACAGCTGCCGTATTCTTTTTAATGTCCAAGTTCATCTATTACAATCATTTTTGAAATTTCTTGCTCTTTTTGGGACCACTGACCACATATTTGAGGATGGAACTCGTTTTCTTTGAAAAGGGGATTCTTTAATCAATGCACTATCAAAGTTTTTTCGCTGCCTTTGTTTCTTCCTTTAAATAGCGAAGGTATCCATAATAATGAAATTTTGCTAGTCTGAGTAGACCATTCTTGTTCGCATGGTCTAAAAATAAATAAATTAAAAACAACAATTTTTATCGCTTATAGTTGTGGGAAAGTTAACGAGTCTAGAATGCCACTTCGTTTTCACTTAGCCAGGCTTAACGCAAGTAAATTCTCTCATCTATTCAGAATCGCTTTAGATGACTGAAACATCTGCTTCGGTGCCTAAAATTTCTTCACCGCTTAAAACTGGTCTTTAGCGAATTTTAGTGAATTTTTACTGCTTCTTACGCCCGTCATTTAACGAAAATGACTTTCCTTGAGAATATTTTATTTCCGCGATGTTTTTTCGCTCGTATTTACAAACTGCTTGAGTCTTTCGCTTTCAGTATTCATTATTAGTTCCGGTATTCGATTTTCCTTTTTCTGTATTGGTCGTGTAGAGTCGAAATTCTTGCTGTTCGAATTGATAATAAAATGTAAATTGTGTTCTGGCATGAAACTATTGATACCCAACCAATCAACCAGTTTGTCCTAACTGCTTGTAAGCCAATGAAATGCCATCGTTTTAGGACAGCTGTCAATCAAGGCCACGTGTTACAAATTACTACGTAATTAGACATCGCGGTCCGTTTCTGCCGGAAACTCTTGTTTATGCATAAACACTTCGCTTTGCATAAGGCATTATTTTGTGGTTGTTTTGCGAAAATATGAGCGATTTTATGAGCAAATAGCCCAATTCAATATCCGCGTGTGTTTGGAAGATTTTTATCGCAGCGTTGAGCGATATTAGCAAAAATCTAAGACCGTTGCTCGAATACGGGCAGCAAGGCTACCTCGACACACCCTCGTTTTTTAATGAAATGTTAATTTAGCTGCACACCCGCTAGCAGAACAATACAGAACACGTGTGAGGAATGACAACAAAAAAACATATTTAACAAAGGGAGGGGCTCTCGCGTGTGACATTTGAATGAACAGTTCTAAACCTCTTAACAACCACCGTATGAGCGCGCAACCAGCTGCCATTGCGGACACAATTAAAACATTTGCGTTTCCGATCTTGAGAACATTTCAGCTTCCAACGGACACTGAAAACATCTCGCCAGCGTACCCGAGCAGAAACATTTCTCCGCTATATTTCAGCAAGTGTATAAGTCAAACGCGAACACATCCTCGTGTGTATGCTCAGATAACGGTTCAAAAATACTACGCTCGTGTTTATTATTGTTATTTTGGATATTCGACGACGGTTCCTGGTTGACCTAGAAAAAATATTTTCGAAGCACAACTGGTAGTGGTGAGCTGACAAAGGAGAGATCATGCCTAAAGCATTCTTGGTGAAGAAGAACAAGAGATCACATGTAGGAACAGGATCGACGGAAAAGAGAACTTTAGAGTACGATGCTGTCCCGGAATACCGAGAGCTGGATAGCGCTGTACTCTCCACTCCGTCTGCGGTTTCAGAAATTATGCATTCATCACTGACCAAGACGGATAAAGCGCCGGTGTTAACTTCGTTAAGTGCGCTGCTCAGCTCAGCGCCTAACGTCAACATTACAAGCAGCGCGTTCAAGCCTTTTAAAGTGGAAAAAGAAAAGGAAAATTCCCCAGCCAAGAAATTCAAGCCGAACCCGACGCTGGTCGAGAACCGAGACAAAACGAACAAGAATAAAGACAACAGTTCTGCCGGACGCGAAGCGCTCAACGAAAAACACTCAGATCATGGTGGCAAAACCGCAGTTTTGGAGCATAAAGAGTTCGCCATTTGCCAAGACAAGTACGATTTTCCGAAGCCCAAAGGTCCGTTGCCACAGTCCCAGTTTATCTGCCAGCTCTGTCAGGAGGTGTATACGGATCCATTTTCGCTCGCTCAGCACAAGTGTAGCGGAATTCAGCACACTGAATATCGATGCCCAGAGTGTGACAAGGTTTTCAGCTGCCCGGCTAATCTCGCGTCTCACCGTCGATGGCACAGGCCTCGTTCGCCGCATGAGAAGAAACCAGCTCCTGTTCAGACGAGTTCTCCGCGCGATCAACTCGCGAACAGCCCGAAAACAGCCGCCGAAGACAGTAAAATTGGCCTCACAGCAACGGAATCCGAGATGCGACCATCCAGTCCGGTGGGGAACAGCCAAGGACAGTTCGTGTGCGAAGTGTGCAATAAAACATTCAGACGTAAAGCCTACCTGAGAAAACATATGAACAATCATAACGATGATCGACCGTATCCTTGCCAATACTGCGGCAAAGTGTTTCGCAGTCTCACAAACCGCGCTAAACATGTTCTTAACCACGCGGTTGGACCTAAGACATTTATTTGTAACGTTTGTGGTAATGGTTTCGCCAATAAGGGAAGCCTTGATCGACACGCAAGGATTCATACAGGTGAAATTTATTCTTGTAAACATTGCTCTAGTACATTTTATAGCTCGCCTGGTCTTACCCGCCACATAAACAAATGCCATCCTCCCGAAAATCGGCAAGTCATAGTGTTGCAGGTTCCTGTAAGACAAGGTTGAACTGTTTTCTTGATATCAGATACAGAAAAAAACATTCACGCTGTATATTTCTTGTATGAAAATTGTGAAAAAGTATTCTATTTACAAAGACGCAAAGACAATGCTATAGGACAGCCATATGAATTTAAAGCGTATTGTACAAATTTTTATGTAAGGTAAAGAATAAATATTCGGGCGAAAAGTTTCACATACTGTAAATTTGCGAAGGTTTAGTTTTAAGTTTCATTAAAGTAGTTCAAATCTGTATAATTTTTGGTGTTCAATTTGTTAGTTGTTTTATGCGCGTTGCTGCGTTAGTCAACCTATGTTTGTTCTAGAGAAGCGCGCAGCTGCATCAAGGAAAATTTCCCACTTTACTGATACTAATATTTTGTAGAATGCTAGTGGATTCTTTGATGGAAAGTTTCCATTCAGTAAACGGAAGAAAATATTAAACTGGCCTTTGTTGCTCATTTGAAGTTTTCAAGGTAGATTTCCGTAAGTCAAGTCATTGAGAACTCCTCATCAGTATTAGGCGCGCATTCTAATTTGCTAGATAAAGTCGCTGACGTACGGTAATCACTTCGCTCAAGAATCTCATTGAGTCAAAAGATAAAATCAAAGAATGGAATCTAATGAAATTGTCGATCGCTTGCGTCTCCTAGCTTCCCCCGGATTGATCCTCTTTGGCGCTGAATTTTGCTAGCGAAGGTCGCTTGTCAACTTGAAACCAATTTGCGCGGTAGGAAAAAGATATCGCTATGTTATTTTACACGCGCAATCGCATTTTTAAGTTTGAAGATCTCGTTTTTCGAGATCATCCGTCCTTAGTAGAAAATGTTCATTTTGCTTCTTTTATTCTACAACACGCATTTAGCCTTGAGGGGTGTTTATCCGAGCCGCAGTTTGAATATTGAATTTTTGAATTTTGTCTTTTTAAGAGTTCGGATAGTTAAAAAACAGATGGCGCGGCCGGCATTGCGAAGCAATATTTGTCAAAAGCGAAGCTTTGCTCGCTTCCTTTAATTTACTGTAAAGCAAAAATCGTGCTCGATTCTTTGTTTGTCGATGCGTTTTCATGCCGTCGTTGTTAGGACAACCTTACGCTTCCAGTGAGGAATTCCTTGTCAAATCCACCAGTCTATGTTTCCATGTGACTGATAGTCCCACAAAAGTATTCAACAATGTGACTTAGTTGATCAAACGCAGTAACATTAAAATGAATATCGGATACACAGGAGCCGAGATGTCTTTGTTAGAAATCCTGCGCTTACAGCAAAACTGTTTTTTATTTGTTCACGCAAAACATATATTTCTCGATCGATCATCCATGTTTGCCGTATCAGCAATAAAGATACTTAGCGGTGGGTTTTGGCGACTGCGAAAATGCGTTTAAAAGAAAATTCTATAGGTTTGTTTTAACACCCCGTGTGGCAGAATTTATGCACGTGTTCCAAAATTTTCTATAATTTTCACTTCTTTTAAAAATGCTATTTTCTCTTAAAGAAGGTTTGACCTGTGGGAATGTTTGAGACGACGAAACCCGGGAATTTTACTACTTTCGTCTTGTTGACGAGTTACAAATGCATAATTTCAAACCATATTGGAATTTTTCTTCGAATACGAATATTCATTATTTTGCTCCAATGTTTGTAATTAACGTTTGCTTTGTTTTTCCTCTTTCTCGTTTTTGATCGCAATCCACCACGAATAATATTCTAGCAAGCGTGGCCCTAAACTAACAATCCTTTGAAAACTCGCGGGGTCTTTTGGTCGAAAAAGAAGAAAATTTCGAGGATGGATTTAAAGCGACAGTTAAGAATAGATAACGATTCCGATGGATGGAGTTTTTCTTTATTGTCTCAAGTGTCAACAAAGAAAACGTTCTAACTTTTGCTCTATTACTCTCTTTAAATCGCGTATTTCTTACAATTTAAACTGTTCTGAACGCACGCAAGGGACAGTTCGCTCGTTGTGCAAATATCTGGATTTTTTCCGCACGGAGCGTTTGCTGCGCCTTGAGGGCGTAGAGCAGACAAGGCTTAGAGTTTTGATTCCCTAGTCTAATCTCAGCAAGACGCTTCATTATTATTCTCTTAACTCGTTTAAGTCTTGATTCCTATCATGTGTTTTTTCCTTTGGCTTGCGAAGCAAGCGGGGCGCTATTTCACGGAAAAACTACCCATATGGCCTTTTCTTTCTCATCGGAAAAGGAATGTTCAATTTAAACCTGTCCATGGGATGTTTATAATATTGTGTGATATGATAATTTAATTCGCTTAAAAAGTTCCCCGCAATGCCCAATGAAGTAAAATACTCAACAATGCGGTTTTGCGTTTCTCGGTTGAGCCTAGTATTAGCCTGTGAAGAAATTTTCAAACCAAGAAATAAAAATCTGCGATCGCACTGAAGGGAAAGTGATGATAAACGAAGGTCATGTTTTTGACAGGTGCAGCCATGTTCACCTCTTTTCATAATCGAAAAAGCCGTGCTATTTTTAAGCGTTGTTGAAGCGCGCGCTTTTTAACGGGGGAATTTCCATTTTTCTCGGCTATGGCATCCACAGTGGCAAATTCTTAATTTCTTTGCATTTTATTTATTGACCGTGTTCTGTTGTCGCCCTGATGTATATTCTTTTATATTGGGTCAGCTGGAATTCTTTCATAATGGAGCACTTAGCTGACAGCACTGACCACTAACAGCTCTGGGATGCGTCAAAATGAGTTAACCGTGTGCGCTTTTTAGTGAAACAACCACCTATTACTCGGTGGCAATCGCTCGCTTCTAAATAACCCATCGAAGGCTGATCCCACGCGCGCCAATTTAGACTTTGCGGAGAGCGCGTTTTTTACTCGGTCATCTCGCTTAGTTGCGAATTGAAATTGAAAGAACGTGGGATATCTCTATTCGCTTTTCGCCAGTGACGCGAATAAATGAGCTTGTGTTGGTACAGCTGATTATTGGGGGAGTTCGTTGCCAGGGAGTTTTTCTTTTTTCAGATTTCGGACACATGCCTATGAATATTTATTCTATTGCTATGAATAACCGTACAAGAAAAGGAAAAATCTTCCAGTTTCACGCGCGGATTTAACGTTGAGCCTCACAACTGTCAAAATTTAGCTTGTTGATCCATTGTTATCTTAGGCTAAGAGCAAAAGATCATGTATTGCTTCATCCACTCTGTCAGAGAAGACAAAAGCGTCAGTTTTTCTATCACTCCAATTTAATTTTGTCTTGCAACAATTAGCAATCCAGCAAATCCTCTGAAATTTTCTATTCCTAGGAAATTCTACTTCTCGATGTCTTGCCATGATTAATACAAAAAACGTCACTCAAGTCATTTTTTGGATCATAACAAATGGATGCAATAATTTTTTCTAAACCCCTTTAATTTGTTTCATCTCAAATACCGTGGCGCGGTGATTATTTCTCTTGGTTGAACATCTCACGTTATTATTATCACAGTTACCACGGAAACGAATGTTCATCTTTGTTCTCAAAGTCTGCGCCATGCGGTGATATTAAACCTTTATTTGAAAAGCCTTATGTTTATGACATTTATTGGGGCTTTTCAACCCAAATATCTGCTGTTTTCCGTCTGTTTTGCTCTCTAATACTTATCGCAAGTATTTCCAGACATTTCTTGTTCAAAAACGCTCACCGCTCACATATTTCCGTATACCCTTTGTTGCTTGATTTTTTTAATCCCTTGTTCTCTTATCGCACCCTGCTTCTCGGAATTAATTTTTCTGCAGGGCGGGGAAAGATCTTCCTCACAATTCATTTCCTGCTGGCTTGAAAGCTTGGATGTAAATATTTCTCATCCGTAAACTGATAACGAGCAATTTACATGATGCTCTTGATACTGTCTGTTAAAAAATAAACGAGCTCTTAAATTGATTGTGAAATTTCACTTGTTCATGGCCTTTCGTCGTGAGGCGTTCGTATTGTTTTCCATCTACGGGCTGAACGCGTTCACGCATGCAACACTTAAAAATTTCCCAAACATGATCGATCAAGTCGTTTTTCGTGAAGTGGGGCTATTCTTTGCTCAGTGTAAATTATTCAACATGCGTTTCTCCATTGTTATTTGATCGAGTCGAATTCCCGGTAGTAATCTCCGATTGCCAGGTTACACTGACGCTATTCGCCCAAACACAAACGTAAATCGGTTCACGCGTTTACGTGTGCTGCAAAATTAGTTTATACGCCAACGCCTTTTATCTCAAAAAATGCGTCCCATTCTCGTTTCGCGCGCGGAAATGTTTTCCTTTTACAGCTGAGCATTTTACGACTTTTCAGAATTACGCACCATATTTCACGCTACTAAATGTGTGCATGGTAACGCATCATATGTTTGCCAACTCTATTGTCGCCTATTTTAAATTAGCAGTGAATAATGTGGGCTTAACTTGCAGCCTGTGTTGGGCCATTTTCAATGACGCAGTTATTCATTCATCTGCGGTAATTAACGAAATCGCGCGGTGACCGTTTCCTGGTGATATATCGCCTTTTCACCGAATAAACGAATTTTCTTTCAAAGGAACACCGTCAATCGCCCCTAATTGCACGCCTCTAATGGCTTCGTAAGATGACAGAGAAGTATTTAGTTTGGATCTTTACACTTGGTCGTTTCCTAGTATTTGTTCTCCAAATGATACCCCGCTGCGGTTGAACTCCATATCTCAATTCCTTTCAACAACATAATGTTTCCCCCGAAAGCACGTTTCCCGAGACCGTGCAAACGTGCTGTAGAATTGAAACTCTTGAGGGGATATACCGAATATTAATGCATGGCCGGTTAATACCGTACGTGGTTTATTTTAGGGCTTGAAAGCATGCCGCAGCCTCTTGGGTCAGTAAATTGATGGTTGATGGCTTGAGATCCCAAACAGGTGCAACGTATAAAGACTTTCCCATCAAGACTTCATGCCACTAGCATTCATTACAAGCGCAATTTAAAACACATAACTAAATTCAAATTGTTCAAAGGCGACCATTTGCCTGGAATAAAGTCGTTAGTGATTGCATTACGGGGAATTTTCAAAAGACAGCTCGTTTAGCTTTTCTACTCGACGTGGTTCCCCCATGAACTCAAATAATCGCATTTTTGATAAATTTACATTACCCGGTGTTTATTGCTTCTTGTTGCGCGAAAATATTGTTCGTGGTAAACAAAGGAACTTGTCTTTAATGACATTCCGTTTCAAAGGAGTTTTTCTCATAACAAGGCGCTTCCTCTCTAGTACATCCCAAATATCTTTTAATAACGCAATTTGACAATACCTTCCTAGAAATGCTGCTTTATTCAGCAGGCTCAACTATAAAGTTACAAACTGCAATAGTTTTCATGTTGAAAGATAAATAGCCTTACGAAGAGATGCTTTATGCGTTTATTGTCAATAAAAGATTTCCCCACCAATTAACATTTTCGTCTCAATAAAAGATTCATGTAGTTGTCAAAATTTAAGCGTATTCTCTGTCGTTCAGCTGCTGTCTTGCCTCTTTGGCGTTGTTTACGGATATACAGATGTATAAAGAAACTAAAAGACTTTTAGTGGCATAAAATAAACGAACTTGCGTTATTTAAGCGCATCGGCGACCGTCTGTATATTTGCTCTTTAACAGAAAAAACTTGAATTTCCATTGCTTTGTCTTCCAAATTTCCTAGGTTGGCTTATGAAAGGATTTCGAGTGCTGTTTTTGTGATCGCCTTTATGCCTGATGTCGGCATTCAATTCAAATACAAACTTTCTTCCGTCAGGCCCTCTTAAGCGATAATTACTTCAGCATTCTTCTGGAACTTTTTATCTTCCGAATAAATCAATAATAAAACAGTGCTGTAAAAAAAAAATCAGAATATCTTCGACCTTTTTGAATTTAAAAAACTCGAAAGCTCAACTAATAAATTAAATCGGAATCACAAACAAGGAAATAATCACCATTAGGAACAAGGTTTCTTATGGAAACATTCATGAAAATTAGCCACTAAACGGAAAAGGGCGATTTTTTCAGTAATGAGTCGTTTCGATGTTACAGGTTTTGAATAAAGATTACGCCTTTGTGCGTTAGTGGTATTAATGTTTCGTTGAATTTCTGATAAGAATTAAAAGCTGCTATCTTGTTTTGGTTTTCAGGTCATCGAAGCAAAAAGGTGATAATTTCATATTAATGTATGTGGACACTTAGTGACCGGAGGAAACTGAGTATTCCGTGAAGTTATTACACGGAATTAGTCGGCATATACTGGCTGCTTCAATAAACAATCGTGAAAAGTTGATTATTTTTAGGTTTCGGTGCGTTTACAAATACACTGTTTTCCTTACGGCAGCCTTTTTGAACCGTAAATGTTTTAGCTTTAATAAGATCACATATACTAATGCTGTTATCATTTTCAGAGAAATAAGCTGCTGGGGTGTTTTTCTTTTCAAGACTTGTGTTATTATTTTACTTTTTCATGTAATTAATCATTCTCTAACATTTTGGCATAAAGTACATTGTGAGATTCAATTCAATTTAGTTTAATTCATTGTTGCGATTCTTTAAGTATGAACCGTTGCTAACAAGTGAACGTGCTCGAACATCGAGTTGATTGTTATCAAGAGGAGAAATGCCTCAGGCTTTTCACAGAATGTCGTCAAAATTAATATCTTTGCTTTCAAAATAATTGCGTTATGATACAGAAAAAGAAATTCAAATGATGCGTATGAGAAAACAGGTGACACTATAATGGCTTTCTCCGCATTTGTTTTCAAAATTGAAATACTAATCTACCACATTACAAATATGTTGTTTATCCTACATAAGTCGACTGGAGCTGAATTTTAATACTCCAGAATTAATTTATAGTAATCCAGGCTAAAATGTAAAAATAATAGAAATAAATCAGCATACATTTCCTCCAATTCACGACCAAATTTTCTTGTCACCACTTCTCAGCCATACTAAAAAAAAAGTGACAAACGCACTGGCAAGTAATAACCTTTTTCTGATAGTTTTGAATTTGCATTGAAAATAATGCTCTTTAATTCGTTTTAAAATATCAATCTTCTCTAAGTTCTTTAAAGCTGGAAATATCAAATAAATAAATTCATTCATTGGATGGCTTAAATCCTGTAGATATAAATGGTTTGGGATTTCAGTCCGGCGGGGATCGGAAACGAGTGACTTAGTCGGAATCTTGTTTCCGAGAATTGATTTGAATGATCCGGCGGTTTCCGGCAAGCTTACTCCATGATCCACAATACATGTGCATTT